>Ga0180434_10003301_pt1 | contig 20682 bp, 16 predicted proteins | sample SS_ome_7_FD_132453 | JGI IMG/M metagenome (GOLD analysis project Ga0180434, IMG submission 132453) | Hypersaline lake sediment archaeal communities from the Salton Sea, California, USA - SS_1_D_2 metaG | ecosystem: Environmental > Aquatic > Non-marine Saline and Alkaline > Hypersaline >...
TCACAGGCCCTGGCCTGAACTCGAACTCCTGGATCTTCTGATTGAAAAAGCTAATGCCGGTGACGTCCGAAGGGAGGAGATCGGGCGTGAACTGGATGCGGCGGAAGGCGCATCCGAGGCTGCGGGCCAACGCTCGGGCGAGAGTGGTCTTGCCGATCCCGGGTACGTCCTCCACAAGAATGTGGCCCTCACAGAGGACCGCCACGAGCCCCAACTCAATCACTTCCGACTTGCCGACGATGACCTTCTGGACGTTCTCCCGCACCTGAGCGGCGGTCTCTTCAATCATTCTGGTCCTCCAGGCGGTGGTGCCGTCTGTTGTGACGGCGTCTGTCGAGCACGGTTCGCATCCAGGGTATCCGGCAGTGATACAGTGGGTTCGGCGCACGTACCGTCGATGGGAGTATAACACGGACCAGCTTCGCTCGGCAACTGGACCCCTGGTGGGTTGTTGACTTGTCGCCGGGGGTGCGCTAACGAGTTGTCGCGGACATGGTGACCGGTTGGACACCGTTGGCGCCAAACGGGCGCCGCTGTACTGACTAGTTGTGACTGGTATACGTGGCAAGCGTACGCTCGTGAGGTGCATCGCACCGGTAGGGGCGACAACCCGTTAGTGCACCTTGTCGCCGGCTGTCTCTTGCCCCACCTAGCTCCTGCGGTATAATGATCCCCCGGTGCGTAGTCCTGTCTGCTAGGAAGTGGTGGGCAACGGGACAGTGACCTTCAACGAAGCTCCCAGAACCCAGAAACGAGGAAGCATGCCCCGAACCTACGTGGCCCTTGACCTGGAGACCACGGGTCTCGATGCCCAGCGTGATGCGATCATCGAAGTTGGAGCGGCGAGGTTTCGCCGCGACGAACAGCTAGACACCTACTCCACGTTTGTCGACCCCGGGCGTCATATCCCCCGCGAGATCACGACCCTGACCGGCATCACAGATCGTGACGTGCGGGGGGCGCCTCATCTCTACGACGTACTGCCCGACTTGGTGCGCTTCGTCGGAGGTGAGCCCGTGATTGGACATAGTGTGAACTTCGACCTGCGGTTTCTCCAGCAGCACTCTCAGGATTTCGACAACGAGTACCTGGACACGTTCGAGTTGGCCGGTGTGCTCCTTCCTGATGCTGACCGGTACAGCCTCAACCGCCTGGCCCAGATGCTGGGGGTCACCCTGGAGCAGGCGCATCGAGCACTGGATGATGCGGTGGCGAGCTATCGAGTCTTCCGCGCGCTGATGGTCCGGGCCGCATCGCTCCCGGCGCGGTTGCTGAAGGAGATCATTGGTCACAGTGAGAGGGCCTCTTGGCAACCGTGCGCGTTTTTCCGCGAGGCGTTGGAGGAGATGGCGCACCGGCCTCCTGCGGAGCGACACTCGCCAGAGCGTCTAGGTCCTGATGGCCCGCTGTTCAAGGCTGGTGAGAAGGTCGAGCGCCTGGAACCGGTGAACGATCCGACATCCCTCGAGGTCGGCTCTCTGGCGTCTCTGCTGGATAAGGGGGGAGCCCTCGCTGAGCGGTTCCCAAATTATGAGTACCGCCCACAGCAGGTGGAGATGTTGCGGGCTGTAGCGGAAGCGTTCAACGAGGGACGTCACCTGCTGGTGGAGGCCCCGACGGGCGTGGGTAAGTCGCTAGCTTACTTGATTCCGACGGTGCATTGGGCGCTCCAGAACGGCGAGCGTGTGGTGATCTCGACGAACACGATTAACCTGCAGGAGCAGCTGCACGACAAAGACTTGCCAGACTTGGATCACATTCTTTCGGCTGATTTCCGGGCCACGGTACTGAAGGGGCGGTCGCACTACCTCTGTCCGGCTCGTTTGCAGGCACTTCGTCACCGCGGCGCGCGATCCCCGGAACAGGCGCGCGTGCTGGCCAAGGTCCTCATCTGGCTCCTACGTACCAAGGACGGGGATGGCGACGAGCTTTTTTTGCCGACGGGGTTGGAACGGAGCATGTGGCACCGGCTATCGGCGGACTACGAGGGCTGCGATCCAGAGCGCTGCCGTTTCTTCCAACGGGGGGTCTGCTACTTCTACCGCGCTCGGCGGGCGGCGGAGGCGGCCCATCTGATCATCGTGAATCACGCACTGCTACTGGCCGATGTGGCTGTCCAGAATCGGGCTCTGCCGCAGTACAAGTATCTGGTGGTGGATGAGGCGCATCACCTCGAGTCTGCGATCACTCAAGGGCTGAGCTTTGAGACGGATCGAACGAGCGTGCGACGTCTCTTGAGCGAGATTGGGCACGTGACCCAGGGGGGGCGCGTGACTGGCCTGTTGAGCCAGGTTCTGGGACGCTGTCAGCAAGCGCGGCTGCCGAAGGATGTGATGGATGAGGTAGAGCTTGCCATCGGAAGGATCGGACAGTCCGTTGAGGGTGCGCTTCGGCAACTGGACACGTTCTACGACCGGATAGAGGACTTCGTGGCGGAGCAGAAGGGGGACCGCCCCAGCCGGTACTCCTTCCGTATGCGGCTGGGTTCTGGGATTCGAGTCCAGCCGGCGTGGGACGCCATCGAGATCGCGTGTGATGACCTCGATCGGCCGGTCCGCGTTGCCGTGGGGGAGCTGGAGAAGCTAGCTGGCGGCCTGGATGAGTTGGTCGCCAGCTACGATCTACCGGACGCCGATGAACTCCAGGTGCAGATGCTGGGCATGGCGCAGCACCTAGAGGAGGTACGCGCCAAGATCAGCCACATGGTCATGGATCCGTCGGATTCTCTCATCTACTGGCTGGAGATGCAGCCAAACAGCGATCATCTAAGCCTGCACGCCGCTCCGCTGCACGTCGGGCCATTGATGCAGGAGGAGCTGTTTCACAAGAAGAACTCGGTGGTGCTGACCTCGGCTACACTGCGCACGAGCGGCACGTTTGACTTCTTGAGGGAGCGGCTGCACGCCTGGGATGCCAACGAGCTGGCCGTCGGCTCTCCTTTCGACTACGAGAGCTCGACGCTCTTCTACATCGTTGACGACATTCCGGAGCCCAGCGAGCGGGGCTACCAGAACATCGCCGCACAAGGCATGGCCGAGTTGTTCCGTGCCACGAAGGGACGGGCGTTGGCGCTGTTTACTTCATACCGTCAGTTACGCGCCACATACAAGACAATCAAGGCCCCCCTCGCTCAATCCGGGATCATGGTCCAAGCCCAGGGTCAGGGCATCTCACGGGCTCAGCTACTGGAGAACTTCCGGGGTGGGGACAAGAGGGTTCTGCTGGGTACCAGGAGTTTCTGGGAAGGGGTGGATGTGCCCGGGGACCCGTTGAGCTGCCTGGCTATCGCGAAACTTCCCTTCAGCGTGCCAAGCGATCCGGTCTACGCGGCGCGGGCGGAGACCTTTGAGCAACCGTTCCGGGATTTCACCGTGCCGGAGACGATTCTGCGCTTCCTGCAGGGGTTCGGCCGGCTGATCCGGACGCGGGATGATCGGGGCATCATCGTCTGCTTCGACAAGCGTTTGCTGACGAAGTCCTACGGTCCGTTCTTCCTTGAGTCTCTGCCCGATCCATCGATTCGTCGTGGGTCCATCACCCAGCTGCCGAAGGTGGCGGCGGATTGGTTGGAGCGGTAGTACGTTGTCAGCGGACGGTTGCGTGCAAGACGTAGTCAAGCGCTATGTCGTCAGAAGGATTGGTCAGGGTGATGAAGTAGTCCTGGGCTGCGGGCAGCGCGGCGATGGAGAGGTTTCGCGACCCCGGCGGAATCTCCCACGTGGAGCCTTCATCTGCACCCCACACGGTCACCTCAAGGGACGCGGGCGAAACCTCCAACGTCACGGCCTGGTCGTCGAGAGCTTTCGGCACATAGCGGTATCGACCACCTGAGGCTTCTAGCGTACGAGTGACGGTTGCGGACGTGGCCCCGCGATCGAACTCGATGCGGGGGCAGGCGACTGTGAACGGTCGGTCGCTCTGGTCGTACAGCGACGGGTCGCGACTGCTGGAGACCTGGACCCTCATGTCATCGGATCTTGCCACGCCGAGGTCACTTACCAGCCCCACGGGGAGTGCCCACACGTAGCTTCCAGACACTGCATCCACCTGACCAGCCACGAGCCAGGCCTTGCCACCGGATGCTGCCTCGATGTCCACCACCTCTACTCCCGATGAGCGCCATCGGATGGTCTGGGCGGTGCCCTCCAGCCACAACTCGTTGCCGTCCGGTTCAACGAGCTCAATGGAGGCCTCCTGGGTTGGAGAAAGTGTAAGGGTCAGCGTGTACGGTGTTGCTTCGGTGGATCTGATGTCCACGCGTTTCTCCAGAAGTTGGCAGCTCACCCCGCCAGCTGTTATCGTGGGCGGCCGGCTTGCTGACCCGTAGGTGATCCTTCTGGATGAAAATCAGGCTCACGGGCTTCACAGCGGTGACCGACAGGACAACGGGCCCCGCCTCTTGCGCAATGAAGCTATGTCGGCTGATGTCGCCCTCGTCAAGGCTGCCTGTAAGGGTGGCTGAGGTCTCCCCCGGTTCGAAGGTGATGCGAAGCGGGGCGGGCGGACTCTCGGTCGGTTCAACTCCGTCGGACGATTCGGCGGTGGTTGATTCCTGGGGACCCTCCCCTGCCGTGGTCGGCGTCGCCTCTGCCGGAGCACGTAATGTGAGTGTCGGTGGGGATGACGGCGTCTGCCTCGGTTTGGCCAGCTCGTAGGACACACAGCCGAGGATTGAGACGAGGATGAGTAACCCAAGCAGCAAGAGTCCGGTTCTCTGCCTCATGGGTGATCCTCCCCAATTCCCCGTCCACAATCCTGCCAGGCTTTCCGCCGCGAGACTAGCGAGGTCTGACGTCGGCCCCGGGCACCCGAACGGAGGCGATGATTTCGTGCATCACGGTCTCGCCGGTGACGTCGCGCAGGCGTGCGGCCGGGCTGATGATGATGCGGTGGGACAGCGTCGGGATTGCCAGCTGCTTCACATCGTCAGGGAGCACGTACTCGCGCCCGTGCATGGCGGCCCAAGCCTGCCCCGTTCGGTAGAGGGCCAGCGAGCCGCGGGGGCTCGCTCCCAGATAGATATCGGAGTGCTGGCGGGTCCTCTCGATCAAGTCGACAATGTACTCTTTGACGAGGGTGTCCACGTAGACGTCCTTCAACGTTTCCTGGGCTGAGAGAAGGTCGGCCACGGGCAGCACCTGCTCGATCTGGGTCACAGGGTGGACGTAGCGCTGGGATTCCAGGATGGCAATCTCGGCCTCCGGCCTTGGGTAACCCAGGCGGATGCGAATGAGGAAGCGGTCCAGCTGCGCCTCTGGAAGGGGGAAGGTGCCCTCGTACTCGATGGGATTCTGGGTGGCCATCACAAGGAAGGGTTCCGGGAGCGGATGCGTCACGCCGTCCACGGTTACCTGCAATTCCTGCATAGCCTCAAGGAGCGCGGCCTGGGTCTTAGGGGTTGCACGGTTGATTTCGTCCGTCAGGACGATCTGGGCCATGATTGGCCCCGACCGGAACTCAAACTCGCGAGTCTTCTGGTTGAAGATGGACACCCCCGTGACGTCGGATGGAAGCATATCGGGTGTGAACTGAATTCGGCTGAAGGTACAGCCCAGGGAGGTGGCCAGGGAGCGGGCGAGCATCGTCTTCCCCACGCCCGGTACGTCCTCGATGAGGATATGGCCTCGCGCCAGAAGCCCCACGATGACTAGCTCGATAGCCTCTCGCTTTCCGATAATCACTTGCTCGACGTTCTGGGTCAGCCTTCTCGTAACACTCTGTACAGCCTCAATATCCATCGGTCTCCTTACGTGAGCTCACGCTCGTCCACGGGCCCAGCCGCTCTACCCCCATCCGGAGTTTGGTGGGTCCGATACGATTACGCGCCGACCGCTTTCCAGGTCTACCGGGCAGCCTGCATGCTGCGTCCTTCACAGTCTTAGCTGTCTCCCCCTTAAGACCTCAGCGATGACCGAGCACCCCGCCCGCAGATCGTTCAGCGGGAGGTCTCCGGGCAGGCGGCAGGGTGTGTGGGTGCTCAACGAAAGACACCCCAGCCCAGCATGCACACGCCCAAGAGCATAGGTGAGGATCTCGTGATGGTCGAAAGCCAAAGCTGGTAATCCACGGATGGACCACCAGCGGGCTTTGGCTGCATCACTGCCCGGCTTCAACGAAGGCATGGCGTGGCCGGCGATGACGGACAGATAGGCGATGGTAACCACGTGGCCCCGGGGATCGCGCCCGGGGGCGCCGAAGGCGCGGAGTTGCTCCAGGTGAAGGTCTTGGATGCCGGTCTCCTCCCGGAGTTCGCGCGCCGCTGCGTCGCTTGGTGGTTCTCCCACATCGACAAAGCCGCCTGGGAAGGCCCACATCCCCCTAAACGGTGGGTTGCCCCGCTGGACGAGCAGAACGCGCGGGTCACCCTCTCCCAGGGCGAGGAGGACGACGTCCGCCGTCAGGGCGGGGTGCTCATAGTCGTGGATGGACATGGGGCCTCCTGCCTTGAAGTAGGGCGGTTAGAGGGAGCGTTGGGCTCCGCGAGACGGATCCGCAGAGAGAAACTGGACCTTTCCCAGGCTCTTCGGATGGCCGCAGGGACTCGCTGTAGTCTTGTCCACCACAGGTATCGATCGACGGCCTGGCGGTGCTTCGATCCCGGCCAGCTCGCCAGGGACACGCTGGGCTGAAGGTGCCATCGGCGTGCCCACGAATGCGTCCGTCGTCCTGCGGCAGCGGGCCTCCGCGGGATTGCTGGCGGGATGCCCTGGGCATACGAGTCCCTCCTCACGGCGTTATCACGGTTCGAACACCGCGGCCGAAGGTCTCCAGTCCGTCCAGGACCTCGTTGATGGCGTCGGCGTTCAGATCCACGGTCCGGGTTACCACGTCGGAAAGATCGAGGACGCCGCGCCGGGCGTACTCGATGAGCAAAGGCAGCTCCTGGAGAAGGTGATCGGCCGAGCCAATGACCTCAGCCTCGCGACCCAGGAGATCGGCGTAGGTATCCACTTGTAGCGGCTCGGAGGCGATGCCGACCAGCACGGCGCGGCCGAAGAAAGCCAGGGACTGCACGGCCTGCTTCATCGTGGATGGCAAGCCCACGAGCTCGAGAGAGACGTCCGTGCCCCTGCCGTCGGTAAGTCGACGGATCTCCTCGATGGGATCCTTCTGGGAGGCGTTGACGGGGATGGCCCCAAGGCCCTCGGCCATAGCCAACCGCTCCTCGTTGATATCCACAGCGTAGACATCTAGCGCGCCCATAGTCGCGGCGAGCTGAACGGCCGACATCCCCAACCCCCCGACGCCGAAAACGGCCACCGTCTCGCCAGGATGAAGACGACCCTTGCGGAGGGCGTGGAACGACGTGGCCGACGAGCACATCATGACCGCGCCCTGCACGAAGGGGATCTCGTCCGGAAGGGGGACGGCGCTGCGGGCGGGGATGACGATCGCCTCAGCGTAGCCTCCGTCCCGGTACTTGCCGATCATGGAGGCCTCGACACAGAACTGCTCGCTGCCAAGGGCGCAGTAGTGACAATCCCCGCAGGTTGTGAGGTAGTGAAGGCATACGCGGTCGCCGACCTGCACGTTGGTGACCTGCGACCCGACCTCCTCGATGACGCCGGCGACCTCGTGGCCCGGGGTAATGGGAAGTGGAGCGACCGGCGAGTTTCCAGCCCGGTAGTGGGCGTCTGAATGGCAGATGCCTGCCGCTCTGACGCGGACCAGCACGTCCCGCTCTCCTACCTTGGGTAGCATGACCTCGCGCTCCTGAAGCGGGGCGCCGATTTCGACGATCTGAACGGCTTTCATCGTTTGCGATCTCCTTTGTCGTTGGTCTCGTTCGTTTGTGCTTCTTGAAGCCGGACCTTCGGCCCGCACGTTGGCAGTCGCAAGGTGCTCGGAGGACCAGATCAGGTCGGATTGTGGCACTACGAGAGCAGCGCGGTCAAGTCCTTTACGTCCGAAAGGTGTTCGGCTGCGTGAATGGTCTCCAGCACGCGGTCCGTGTGATCCGGCTCAAGGACTCGGACGGTGAGCCAGCGGAACTTGTCCTCCAGGCTGTCGAGGTCCCAAGTTCTTTGTGGGTAGTTGATCTCGCCCTCGACAGCGTCGCTCTCAAGCGCACGCCCGTCGCGGAGTCGGAAAGTCACTCGGCTGACGTACTTGCCCTCAGGGTTGCCCTGGCACGCCAGGCGGTAAAGCCGAGTCATCTCTTCAGTCTCGACGACGGAGATCCTCTGGGCCAAGTCACGGATCTCCTTCCTGGCCAGGACTGGGGTCAGTATCTGATCGGGTCCGACCTCACCGTCGACGATGAAGGCCGCCACGGGCCATGCGAGATTGAATTGAGCCTCTTCCGTCGTGGTGGGCAGATCCGTTCCAAGGCACAGTGCCTCGTGGAAGGTCTCGACCACGACGTGATCTATCTCCCCTGCCGTAAAATCGTACGCGGTCATCAGCTGATCCGCCGCCATGATGATCGCGTGAACCCAGGCGCAGCAGGCATACCGCTTCCACGCCAGGCCGTCAGTCATTATGTAATGGTCACCGATGTCCGCCACCCAGTCCTGATGCGACTGGAAGTCGAAGAGGCTGGGAATCCCGGTGAATCCCCGCTCGGCGAGCTGGGCGGAGAGGATGCCATTCATGGCACCCCACCCGACACCGTGCTTAACCATGGCAGGGTGGTCGATGTCCCGCATCATGGGTAAGTTGGGCGCGTGGTATTCCGCGACGCCCAGAGCGTGTCTAGTCTGCTCTGCATTGAGCTCCATCAGATGGGAGGCGACCGCAGCGCAGGCCATCGAGCCCCAAGACCCGCAGGCCTGGTAGACATCGTGGGTCGCGTGCCAGATGCGGGCCGCCCGATGGGCCACCTCGTAGCCGACGACGATGCCGGTCAGCAAGTCACTGCCGCTGAGAGTCAGAGCCTCGGAGAGTGCCAAGGCTGTCGGAACGATCTGGGCCCCGGGATGGCCCTTGGTGTAGAGCGCACAGTCGTCGATATCGATGGCATTGGCGGCGTACGCATTCGCGAATGCGGCGCCGGCTGTCGAAGAGCGCCGTGCGTGGAGAAAGATGGTCGACGCGTCGCCGGACCAGCAAGTTGCGGCGACATCGGCAGCGATCCTACTCACAGGGGTCTGCGTCCCGGCGAGCGTCGCTCCCACGCTGTCCAGCAGTGCCATACGGGCAATGCGCTGAGTGTCCGCTGGAATCCGGTTCCAGGACGTTTCAGTGACGAAATCGGCGATGAGTCGACTGCCGCCCAAGCATCCCTCCACGCGTTTTCGCACTACGTGTTGTGCCGCCCAAAGCGGCGCACAAACCCGCCTGGCCCAGGACATCCGCGGCCTCGCGAGAGGCTTCAGGGGCCAGATGGTTCTTCGATTATACCTAACAAGATCGGGCGTGGAAAGGGCAGAGGGAGTCCGTAGACCCGCAGTTGGGACGGTCTTTGCCAAATCACGGGGGCTGTGCTACACTGGCCTCGACACGCGGCGGACCCCAACAACTTCATCAGAGGCGCGGCGACCCTCCACCTGCGACGTCCGCTCTCGGGTTTGCCTAAACCTCCTCTGCCCCGTAACGGGAATGCCAAGGAGGACCATTTTGTCCACCCTATTGCTCAAGGACGCGGAGCTCCTCGTGACGATGGAGGGGCATGGGGAGTCGAATCGCCTGATTCCCGACGGCGGTCTCTACGTGCGCGACAACACGATCGCCCAGGTAGGACCTACGTCGGAGCTTCCCGATCATGCCGACGAGGTCATCGACGCCAGCGGGATGGTCGTCCTGCCTGGCTTGGTGAACACGCATCACCATTTGTATCAGACTCTCACGCGAGCTGTGCCGGGCGTGCAGGATGCCCCGCTCTTCAAGTGGCTGAAGATCCTGTATGGCATCTGGGCGGGGATGACGCCTGAGGCGATCTATACGAGTGCGCTGGTAGGGCTCGCGGAGCTGATGCTATCAGGCTGTACGACGGCATCCGATCACCTGTATATCTATCCAGGAAACTGCCGCATCGACGATGAGATCCGTGCGGCAAAGGAGATCGGAATACGCTTCCAGCCTTGCCGAGGGTCGATGAGCCTGGGGCAGAGCGAGGGGGGACTGCCGCCGGATGAGGTCGTGGAGGGTGAGGACTTCATCCTCCAGGACACACGGCGGGCGATCGAGACCTACCATGATCCCGAGCCGGGTGCGATGATGCGTGTCGCGGTGGCGCCCTGTTCGCCCTTCTCCGTCACGCCGGAGCTTATGCGTGAGTCGGCGGCCCTGGCCCGCTCGTACGGAGTGATGCTCCACACGCATCTGGCGGAGACGAAGGATGAGGAGGCGTTCTGTCTGGAGCGTTTCGGACGGAGGCCGGTGGCATATGCGGATGACCTGGGTTGGATGAGGGAGGATGTCTGGCACGTCCATTGCGTCCATCTCAGTCCCGAGGAGATCGAGCTGTTCGCCGAGACGGGCACAGGGGTCTGCCACTGTCCCAGCTCGAATATGCGGTTGGGTTCTGGCATCGCGCCGATCCGCTCCCTCCTTGACGCGGGCGCGAAGGTGGCGCTGGGCGTCGACGGGTCCGCTAGCAACGATTCATCGCACTTGCTGGCGGAGGCACGTATGGCACTACTCCTCCAGCGGGTTCAGGGAGCTCCGACGGCTCTTTCCGCCGAAGACGTACTGTGGATGGCAACTCGGGGCGGGGCAGAGGTGCTGGGCAGGGAGGACATCGGGCAGCTGTCGCCGGGCAAGGCCGCCGACGTCATTGGGGTCAGCCTGAACCGACTTGACTACGCAGGCGGGCTCCACGACCCCTTGGCGCCGCTCGTGTTCTGTCAGCCGCAAGGTGTTGATCTTTCGATCATCAACGGCAGGATCGTGGTGGAGGATGGCCACCTCGCCACCCTCGAGTTGGGTCCTGTCGTGGAGCGTCACAACCGGATCTCGCGGGAGCTCGTGCGGGGAGAGCACGGCTAGACCGTGGCCGCCGATGTCCGCACGGGACGCTGGGGGAACGGAGCGCTTCGGAAGTCGGCCGGGCAAGGGGGATGCTGAGGAGGGGGCCCTGCACCAGGAACTGAATCGGGGCGTGCTAGAGACTATTCTGGAGGCTAGGGACGTCACCTCGCTCTCCGTCGAGGCGCTGGTCGACTTGACGCGGGAGGGGATCGTCGACTACCTGCCGGATGGGATCTGGCAGGTGGATCCGCGGAACGGTGACCGAATCTTGTTCCACTCTTCGCGGGGCCGACGTCCCCACGACAACGCGCCCGAGGGAGATACCGATATCCCTGAGCGGCCGTGCGCGATTTGCGAGGGGCGCACTACGGGCATCATCGATGTGGCGGACCTCAGTGAAGGTTTCACGTTTATCAACAAGAACCTGTACCCGATCCTCTATCCCTTCGAGAAAGCTGGGACTGCTGCAGGGCTCCATTTCCTCCAGTGGACTTCTTCGCAGCATGAGCAAGACTGGCACAATATGATTCTGGAGGACCGGGTGGTGGTGATGGAACGCTTGGCCGCGCTTGAGGAGACGCTTCTGGTGGGTGGTGATCAGCTTCCAGCCGCGAAAGGTACGAACGAAGCGAGCGATGCCACCAGATACGTCGTCATCATCAAGAACTACGGTCATCTGGTCGGCGGGTCCCTCATTCACGGTCACCAGCAGATCGCCTTCAGCAACGTGATGCCGCGGCATTTTGAGGATAATGTCCGCTATGAGCGCGAGCACGGGGAGACCTTTTCGGCTATGATGATCCGGGAGACTTCGGAGGCGCTGATTGTCAAGGATTATGGCCCGGCGTTCCTCGTGGTCCCGCCCTTCATGCGCCGTCCGTACGATATGATGCTGCTGCTCAAGGACGTGAGCAAGGCCTATCTACACGAGCTGGAACGGGCGGAGTTCGAGGCTGTCGCTGAAGGGTGGCACGACGCTATCGGCGCCATTCGGAAGGTCATGCCCAGCGTTGGACGCGAGATCGCCTACAATGTCGTCACCAACAATGGGCCCGGGGCGGGCCTCTATTTCGATTTTCTGCCCTACACCCAGGAGATTGGAGGGGTAGAGCATCTGGGCCTTTTCGTCTGTCAGGAATTGCCCGAGAAGGCGGCCGAGCATTTGCGAGAGATCGTGCTCTGAGGAGGGAGGCCTATGCGAATCGGATTCCTGAACCCACAGGGGAACTTCGATCCGGGGGACAGTTATTGGACGGAGCACCCCGACTTTGGGGGCCAGTTGGTGTATGTAAAGTCGGTGGCGCTAGCGATGGCAGAGGCCGGCCTCGAGGAGGCCGGCCACCAGGTCGACATCCTGACGCGTCGGATCGTGGATGATGCATGGCCCGAGTTCTCAGATCCCTTCGATGCTTACCGGGGGGCCCCTAACGTGCGCATCGTGCGGCTGCTAGCTGGACCTGATGCGTTCCTACGGAAAGAGTTGCTTTGGCCCCATCTGGTGCGTGACTGGGTACCCGCGATTCTGGATCATTATGACGACGAGGATGCAGGCTTGCCGGACGCTTTCACGGCTCACTACGGCGACGGCGGACTCTGCGGAGCCTTGATTGAGGACGAGACGGGCGTTCCTTTCGCCTTCACGGGGCACTCTCTAGGCGCGCAGAAAATGGATAAGCTGGACGTCGATCGAGAGAACTTGAAGGAGATGGACGATCATTTCCATTTCGCGCGCCGGATCATTGCTGAGAGGCTGAGCATGAACCGCTCGGCGGTGAACATCACGAGCACTCAGCAGGAGCGGTATGAGCAGTACGGCCATCGCGCCTACGTAGGCGCTGTCGACGTTCAGGATGATCGCCGCTTCGAGGTCATCCCGCCGGGCGTCAACTTGACAATCTTCGGGGTGGACGCCCTGGCCATGAACGAGGCAGAGGTGCGAGAAGACGTGAAGGAGAGCCTGACCAGGGACATCGACTCAGGGAGGCGTGATCTGCCCGCCATCGTGGCGTCGAGTCGGCTGGATCATAAGAAGAACCATCTGGGCCTCGTGCAGGCGTTTGCCGGGGACGTGAAGCTGCAGGAGGCGGCAAACCTCGTCTTCATCACTGGTGGACTGGAGGATCCCTTGCGCGACGACAGTGAGGCCGGCCCCGGTGAGCGTGAGGTGTTGGAGGAGGTCCGGGAGGTGGTCGACAGGGCACATCTGTGGGGCAAGATCAGCGCCTTTGGGCTGCAGGGACAGCCGGCATTAGCGGCGGCGTATCGTTTCTTCCGAGAGCGGAAGTCGGTCTTCGCCCTGACGGCCCACTACGAACCGTTTGGTCTCGCTCCGTTAGAGGCGGCCGCCGCCGGCCTGCCCGTCGTAGTCACCCAGAATGGAGGCCCCAGTGAGAGTCTGCAGGACTCCGAGAGGGCATACGGCGTCCTGGTCGATCCTTCCGACCCCGAGGCTATCGCGCGGGGCTTGCGGCGATTGCTCGACGATCCGACGGTGTGGGAGACTTTCGCACGGCGAGGACGTCAGCGTGTGCTGGATCGGTACACGTGGAGTCGGACGGCGCAGGGGTACTTGACCGTCATAGGGGAGGTCGTGGCCGATCCCGAGAGCCGCCGACCGGCGGATCTGCTGTCCATCCATCCGTACTTTCGGGATCCGACGCCGGCGAACGATGTTGGTCTGGAGGAGCTCCGCCGGCTGTACCTCCCATCTGAGTGAGGTGAGGAGATGGAGATGGAGCGCACGGTGGGGCGTGGGATTCCAGACCTGGCGGTAGGGAGTTTTGTCTGATGGACGAGGGAAGAGGGCCTGTGATCATCCCTGAGGGTGATCTTGACCTGCTCGCAGTGGGAGAGACGCTGGTGGACTTGATCTCGGAGGAAGAGGTCGAGTCGCTGCGCGATGCCCACGTATTCCGGAAGTACCAGGGGGGCTCACCGGCGAATATCGCCGTTAACGTTGCGAAGCTGGGGGGCAAGGCGGCCATCATCTCCAAGACAGGCATTGGAAGCTTCGGTCAGTTCCTGAAGGCGGAGCTGCAGCGCGCCGGTGTTCTGACCGACTACCTGGTGATGGACCATCTGGTGCACACGACGGTGATCTTCATCTCGCGAACAGAGGGTACACCGGACTTTGAGGCGTTCCGAGCTGGAGACTTCCAGCTAGAGCCAGCCGAGGTGGGCGAAGACGCTGTTGCGCGGGCGAAGGTGATTCACGCGTCCACCTTTGCCCTATCCCGGCAGCCGTGTCGATCGGCGGTCGAGAAGGCGTTTCGGCTGGCGGAGGAAGAGGGGAAGGTCGTCTCGCTGGATCCGAACTATAGCCGGCAGATCTGGCCCAACTATCGGGAGGCTCGGGACGTGCTGGAGCGAATGCTCAGCTATGCCACCATCACAAAGCCCTCCCTGGATGATGCTGTACGGCTCTTCGGGCCGGATGAGGATCCTACCTCCTACGTTCGTCGTTTCCACGATATGGGGCCGCGCATCGTCGTCTTGACCATGGGATCGGATGGCTTTCTGGTATCCGAGGCAGGGGACCAGTTTCACATCCCGTCCAGGCCCGTCGATGTGGTCGACGCGACCGGAGCGGGTGATTCCTTCTGGGCCGGTTTTCTGACCGCGTTCCTCGACGGGAACTCCCTCAGGCGGTGTGCACTCTTCGCCCGTGAGATCGTCGAGCAGAAGCTGACCACCGTGGGGCCGCTTCCAGACACGATCGACCGGAACCAGGTCTATGCCGCGCTTGATGCCGAACTCAAGTGACAAACGGGATGGCCGCCAACAGGCGGGAACCCGCAACGCGATTTGCCCAAGCCGGGGAGCTTAGTATAATGGGACTTCTAACGTTCTGAGGATCACGCTCTTCGCAACGACCTAGCTAATTCGACCTCACCGCTCCGCTCGAAAGCAACGCCGGTCCGCTTTCCTAGGTTTGTCGTCGTTTCCAAGTCCGTAGACAGCGCTTCTTCGCATCGTACCAGGTCCAGGCGGGAATGAGCCGGTCCGGTGTTTCATCGTCCCATTCTGTTGGAGGCTTGTCTCCTCCCACAGGGAATCGGAGGAGCAAGAAGGAGATGGCGCGGATCCTGACACCCCACTACCGAGGATACCATTGTTGCCGCAAGGGTTTGGACCCTCACATGCGAGACCAGGCCGATAGGCGGTCTCAGATCGGCCGGCGCTGGGAGAGGCAAGGGAGTGACCAGTGAGGTGAGCGCGAACGAGGGAGTGCCTATGTGGACGGACACGGTGGTGAGCGGAAGCAATGAGCTGGGTTTCCGACTGCTGTCGCTGCGAACGGAGGAAGACCCAAGAGGGAACGTCTTCCTGTCCTCCTTCAGCGTGTTTCTGGCGCTGGCGATGGCGTACAACGGTGCCGAAGGACGGACGGAGGCCGCCCTGGCCAGACTCCTAGGGGTGAGAGATCTCAGCCTCGATGGCGTCAATGCGGGCTGCAAGGCACTCAGTTCGATCAGTCACGGTCTAGAGCCAGACGTCGAGATAGAACTCGCCAACGCCATATGGGTCGGTGAAGGCCTCGAACCGGCGACAAGTTTCGTGGAGGCGATCAGGGAGACCTACGGGGGGGAGTTCAGCAGTGTGGACTTCGGCGATCCCGCCACTGCGGACGTGATCAACCGCTGGGTAGCCGACGAGACGCACGATCGCATCGAGGCGCTGGTGACACCGGATCTCATCGCGATGGCCATATTGGTGCTGACGAACGCTGTTGCCTTCAAGGGGATCTGGTCATCAGCATTCGATGAGGAGCGGACGCGGAAGGTGCCTTTCACCGTGCCGGAGGGGGCAACCAGGGAACACCCCATGATGTCCCAAGAGGGAACGTTCGAGTACCTGGAGACCGAGGGCATTCAGGGGATCGAGCTGCCCTATGGCGCTGGACGTGTTTGTATGACCGTTCTCCTGCCCAAGGAACAGATTCCGCTCTCCGAGGGCCGAGGCATGCTTACGTTGGGTAATTGGCAGGCTTGGATGGGTGCTTTCCGTCCTTCGCACGGGCACGTGGCGCTGCCAAGGTTCAGGATTGAGTACGAGGCCGAGCTCGTGCCAAACCTGAAGAGGATCGGAGGGGACGCGATCACCGAGACCGATTTCTCGGGGATGGGTGTAGGTCCGCTGATGATCAGCAACGTCGTACACAAGACGCTTGTTGACGTCAACGAGGAAGGGACGGAGGCCGCAGCCGCCACGGCGGTGGTGATGACCCGTAGTCCCTCGATGGGCTTCGAAATGGTCGTAGATCGACCTTTCTTCTGTGCCATTCGCGACCGGGAGACGGGGCTGCTTCTCTTCATGGGCTGGGTGCTGGATCCGACCGAGTAATTGGGAGCGGTGTGTGACTTGAAGGACACGGAGCGGATCGTTGAGGATGGATCTTCAAGGATGGACGTCCGGAGACGGCCCGAGGAGAGAGACGGGAGATCGTATTCATTGAAGACGCTGTTCTTGGTGCGTCACGCGAAGTCGAGCTGGAAGGACCCCGGCTTGCCCGATCTGCTGCGGCCGCTCAACAAGCGCGGCAGGCGGGACGCTCCGATGATGGGGCGTCGCCTGGCGAGAAGGGGCTTCGAAGTTGAGTTGATTCTCTCAAGCCCGGCGACCAGGGCGCAGCAGACGGCGGAGGCCTTGGCAGAGGAGCTGCTCTATCCCTGGGATGAGATCGTGACGGAAGAAGACCTTTACGAGGCTGATGCCGAGGAGATCCTGGCTGTCATCAAAAAGCAAGACGAATGGATCGACAGCCTTATGGTGGTAGGCCACAATCCGGGCATGACGTCGCTTGCCAACTACCTGGGACGCGCTGACTTCGAGAACGTCCCTACCACGGGTGTCCTGCAGCTGCGCTACGACATCGAGACCTGGTCGGACATTGATGCGATGGAGCCGACCACGGTCAGCTTTGACTGTCCAAAGGGACAGCCTCTGGAGGGCATGTGAGGTGGTTTCGGCCTTCTCAGAGCCGCTGCTCGTGGGGATGTGAGGATGGTGGTGGGGTAGATCCGATCGGCAGCACGCGGTTGTTTTGAATGCAATGGTGTGATGGAGCACTTGGAGATGGGCCATGGAGATTGAAGCAAAGTTTGCCGTGCCGGACCTCTCAACTTTCCAGCGCCTTCAGGCTGTGGACCACGTCGCGGGATTCGCCCTCTCGGCCCATCAAGTGCAGCAGGTACGGGACACATATCTTGACACGGACGAGCGTCTGATTCTGGTCAGCGGCTACGCTTGCCGCTGCCGCGAGACGGAATCCGAGATCCTGATCACGCTGAAGGGATTGGGGAGGGCGGAGGGCGCGATTCATCGGCGGAGAGAGTTGGAAATCTCCTTGCCTGCGTACGAACCGCCCCAGGACTGGCCAGAGAGCCCTGTGCGAGATCTCGTGTTGAGCGTGACGGGGGACAAGGCCCTTCTGCCCCTGTTTGAGCTCCGACAGACGCGGGTCTTCCGCCGGATGAGCCAGGGTGAGCTCTTGGTGGCCCAGTTCAGTCTGGACAACGTGCGCTTTGTTGCCGATGATAGGCGGCGGAGCCGTTTCGAGCTGGAGGTGGAGTTAGCCCCACAGGGGACGGCGAGCGACATGGGCGCCATCGTGACCTACCTACAGGACGAGTGGGACCTGGTCCCGGAGCCTCGTTCCAAGTTCGAGCGTGCCCTGGAGTTCATCGATGAGAAGGAACCTGGAGGGGCTGTTCTGACCCCGCAGGAACGGGCCATCCTCGTGCAGGTGTCGCGGCGACAGGATCTGTATGGGTATAGGGCTCGGGGTCTGCTATTGCTTGACGAGGAAACGAATCCCGACGAGGTGGCGGCGGAGACCAGCCGGACGGCCAGGACGATAAGGCGGTGGCTGAAGACCTTTAATGACAAGCGGTTGGCAGCCTTTCCAGAGCGGGTGCTGCGCGCTGTTCAAACCAGTCCGGCGGCGATCTTGCCGCAGATCGGTGGGGATGAACCGGAGGATGGGGGGATTGAGGAAGCATCCCTCCCGTCCCCTGAGCCCCAGCCACTGAAGACCCTCTTCAAACGCTTCTTGGTGGATCGCGACCACGCGAGATTCGTGGCCGAACGCGCTGTCACACTGTTCGACCACCTGGCGTCGCACCACAGCTTGCCGCCCGAGCGACGGTCGCTGGTGGAGACCGCAGCCATGGTCCACAACCTTGGCCGCGCCTCGGGAGGGGATAAGCATCACACAGCGGGGCGTGACATTCTCCTGACCTACCCTCCGCGGGAGCTGGACGAGGAGGAGCGGCTAATGGTTGCCCTCACAACGTATCTGCATGCCAGACAGATGACGTCGAAGAAGCTGGACAAGAAAGCTTCCAAGACGCTCTTCCACGATCTGCCGAAACGAGCACGGGACGAGGCGCTGGCGCTATCCGCGCTGGTCCGCATGGCCGACGGCCTAGACTATTCTCAGACGCAGAGCAGCGGGCTGGGGGGGACGGACGAGGGGGAGGGCGTCACTGGGTTCGAGGTCACGGGACCCTACGCCGCCATCGATGCCGCCCGTGCTGAGGAAAAGAGCGATCTCTGGGGCCTGCTGTTCGATGAGGAGCTTCGGTTCAGACCGGCGCCCGTGGGCAATGAGCTGGTGCCCTTTGGAGACGATGAATCTCGGGTGGAGGCGGTCATCCCGATTGTCCCTGAGGAGCTCCCACAATATCCGGACCTTTTCCCGGACGACAGCATGGGCGAGGCGGCGCGCAAGACTATGGCTTACCACTTCCAGCACATGCTGTTCCACGAGCCGGGAACCCGCGCAGGGGACGACCCCGAGGAGCTTCACGACATGCGAGTTGCCACACGGCGGATGAGAGCAGCCTTCCAGGTGTTCGGCGACTATGTGGATGGGAAGGCGCTGAAGCCGATACGCAAGGGAGCACAGCGAACCTGCAGCAGCCTTGGCAGCGTCCGGGACCTGGATGTATTCTGGGGCAAGACAGAAGCCTACCTCGGGGGGCTGCCGGCGGAGCGGAGGGTTGACCTGATGGGCCTGCGCGAAACCTGGGAGGCGGATCGTGAACGGGCCCGGGAGGAGATGCTAGCCTTCCTAGACGGGGGGCGGTATCGTCAGTTCAAGGAAGCGTCGGTCGAGCTCCTGAGGAGGAAGGAACCCTGGGAGACTCCAGGTTTAACGAAGGAAGGGGAGGCGATTCCGCGGCTTCTTCGGCACGTCGTCCCGAGCGTCGTGTACGGCCGTGCAGCGGCGGTGCTGGCCTACGACGAGTGGGTTGGCAAGCCCAAGGTTTCGCTCAAGGGGCTCCACCGGCTGCGTATCGCCGGAAAGCGGCTGCGCTACACGCTGGAGTTCTTCGAGGAGGTCCTGGCCCCACAGACGAGCGATCTGGTCAAGCAGGTGAAGAGACTCCAGGATCATCTGGGAGATTTGCAGGACGCTGTCGTGGCGAGTGAGCTGCTGCGGGACTTTCTAACCTGGGGGACGTGGGGCGACGGCGGAGACCGAAAGAGATCGAAGATGCCGCCCGAACCGGTCGTCGCACCGGGGGTGGCCATCTATATGGCAGACAAGCAGGCCGAGTTGCAACGTCTGCTGAACACCTTCCCCGAGGTTTGGACGTACTTCCGCAGCAGGGAGTTCAAGCAGACGGTGGCGGTGGTAGTGGCGCCGCTGTAGCGCGGTGTGAGCGCCGGGAGAGCCGACGGGTGGGGCCGCAGGACAGTGGACCAGGCTTGCCCGGCTTACGCATTGGCAACCCCCAGGGGGATCGTTACGACTCTGAGTGTATCAGCATTGGGCCTGTCGAAGGGGTTTTCCCCAAGGTCCTGAGCCGCGGAACGATGGAGGTTCTCGATGGCCAAGAAATACAAGAAGAGCGGTAAGATCAAGAACACGTACTATGAGAAAGAGCTTGCCAAGCTCCAGGGTGAGCTCGTGAAGCTGCAGTACTGGATCAGAGAGCAAGGGCTCCGGGTGATTGTCATCTTCGAGGGGCGTGACGCGGCAGGCAAAGGAGGTACGATTCGGCGGGTGATGCGGCGCCTGAATCCCCGTATGGTGCGGCTGGTGGCGCTGCCAAAGCCGAGTGACCTGGAGCAGAAGCAGTGGTATTTCCAGCGCTACATCGAGCATCTGCCGGCCAAGGGGGAGATGGTCCTGTTCGACAGGAGCTGGTATAACCGGGCGGGCGTGGAGTGGGTGATGGGCTTCTGCAATCAGGACCAGTATCGACACTTCTTGCACGAGTGCCCGGTCTTCGAGCGGATGCTGGTGCGGGACGGTATTCTCCTTGTGAAGTACTGGTTCGAGATTACGGCGGAGGAACAAGAGCGACGGTTCCTGAGTCGAAACAAGGATCCGCGGAAGCTCTGGAAGCTGAGCCCTATGGACATGGAGTCGCGCGCGCGGTGGGACGAGTACTCGAAGGCGAGGGACGCCATGTTCGCTTACACGGATATCGACGAGGCACCCTGGTATGTGGTGCAGGCGAACGTCAAGAAGCACGCGCGCCTCAACTGTATTGCCCATCTTCTGACAGTGGTTCCCTACCAGGATCTGACCCCCGACCCAGTGGAGTTTCCGCCACGGGCGGACTCGGGGTACCAGCGCCCTGCCGCTGACGGAATCAACTACGTTCCGCTGGTCTATGGATCGAGATACGAGAGTAACTAGGGCGGGTCTCGCGGGAGAATAGGCGGGGATAAGGAGAGTGTCATGGAGATGTACGACGAGAATGGTCTCATCACTCCGGAGTACTATGAGCAAGAGCTTCGAAGGCTCCAGACCGA
>Ga0180434_10003302_pt1 | contig 20679 bp, 15 predicted proteins | sample SS_ome_7_FD_132453 | JGI IMG/M metagenome (GOLD analysis project Ga0180434, IMG submission 132453) | Hypersaline lake sediment archaeal communities from the Salton Sea, California, USA - SS_1_D_2 metaG | ecosystem: Environmental > Aquatic > Non-marine Saline and Alkaline > Hypersaline >...
CAACTGACGTTTGTCAGTCGCGGTTGCTCGGGATCGACCTTGCCGACCACAATCGGATGCGACTGGCGCAGCCAGAGGGCGTCCGGGCCCGCCTTCTGTGGAATCAGCATGGCCGCGAAGTACTGGGCGTCGACGCCGATGTAGGTGATCGGCTGGCCCTCCCAGGGTGTGCCGTAGTCGTCCTCGACGATCGCGTTGCAGCCGACCAGCTTCGGCAACTGGTGGTCGAAGGAGACCGCCACGTCGCGCAGGCCGACGGTCCCCCAGGAACGGCTGATTTTGTTGGCATACCAGGCCCCTTCGGCAGGCAGGCCGGTCGGACCGTCGAGCTGGTAGGCGACCGTGTGCGGCTGATCGGAAGCGTTGCGCACCGTCAGGTCGAGCGTCAGGTGATACCCGGAACCGACCCGTCCTGCCGGCTGGGTGTCCGCGACCGGGATCTTCGCCAGCCGGTAGGTTTTGACGATCTCCAGCCGCTGCTCGGGCAGAACCCGGCGGAAGGCGACCGTCTCGGCGTTCGACTCGGTCAGTTCCCAATGGCCGTTCCAGAGGTCCAGCCCCGGCAATTCCTGGCCGATCTCGACGCTCTTCTCCTTGGCGTCGAATTCAAGCTCCAACTCGTCAAGCTGCCGCAAGGTGAGGCGGAAGGACGACGGATCGCCGTTTTCCGGACGCACCACCTCCAGCGGACGCCGCCGCAGTTTGGCCGGCAACTCGAGGGTCTGGTCGCCGCGGACGACCGACAGGAGGATCGTCTGCTTGGGCTTGGTGTCGGCCATGATGCGGCGGAAGTCGTCGACGTCGGCGACCTGCCGCTTGCCGACCGCCACAATCAGGTCGCCCGGTTTCAGGCCCGCCTCGTCGGCCGGTGTGCCGGGGCCGACCACCTGCAGCGGAAAGCCCTTGCCCTGCAGCGCTGGATCGATCGCGTCTTCGTCCAGCAGGAGGTGGCCAAGGTAGCCGGATCGGTCCTCCAGATCGCGATAGCGCGGCGAGCTCAACTCGATCCGGGCGACGGTGCCGCCCTGGTTCGAAAGCGTCACCAGCATCCGGTAGGGACTCGTCGGATCGGCGGAGCCGAGCGTTGCCCATTGTGCGGGAATGTCCTCGGCCGCATCGCCCAATTGGGACGCGGCCTTCGGCTGGATTTCCGGTTCGGCCTCCTCGGGTACCGCGGGGGCCTTCTCCGGCGCTGCCTCGTCGGCCGCCGGCGCCTCCGGAGCTTCGGCCGCCGGTATCCGCGGTGGCCTCGCCACACGCGGCGGCGGAGGATTCAACTTCGCCATCACGGCGAAGTAGGTCGTCAGCGTGGCGAACGAAAGGATCAGGAACAGGATGAAACGTCGTTCCATGGAGGTGAAATGCCTTTGGATAATCGTGGGGGGAGCCTGTTTGGCGGCCGGGCTTGCCCGGCGCGTCTTCTCCAAACCAGCAAAACACGCTGGTCAAGTCCGGCCGCTAAACGGTGTGCAATCCAGTGCGGAGTGGATAAGCAAAGAGCGACTAACGTCCGTCGCGGAGCCGATCGCCAAGGAAGTTGTCCAGCTCGGGCACACCGTAGATCTTTTCGATCGTCTTCTCCACCGGATACTCGATCCGCCGAAACTGGATGGCCTCGCCGTCCAAAATCACATAACACGCCCGAGGATCGCCGTCGCGCGGTTGCCCGACCGAGCCGACATTGACCATCGCCTTCGCATCGCCGAGTTGGTAGCCATAGCCGATCTCCTCGGGGCTGACGAAGTTGAAGTCCTCGGTAAACACGCCCGGCACATGGGTGTGGCCCTGGAAGGCATACTTCTTAATCAGCGCGAAAATCTTCTCCAGCTTGCGACGGTTATAAATGTCCTCGGGAAACACGTACTCGTTCAACGGGTTGCGGGCGGATCCGTGGACGAACAGGAACTCGCCCTGCTGGTGCGTTCGGGGCAACTCGCCGAGGAAATCCCACCGCTTATGCTGTATTGCCGGATCGACCCCGGAGTTCTCAAGTTGTTGTCGGGTCCAAAAAATGGCCCGCTCCGCCCCCAGGTTGAACCCTTCCGGATCGAACAAGGCGCCCTGGTCGTGGTTGCCCAGCAGGCAGACCTTGCATTTCATGGCCAGGTCAATCACCTCGCGAGGATTCGGCCCGTAGCCGACCAAATCGCCCAGGCAGTAGACATCGGAGACGCCTTGCTCACGGATGTCGGCCAGCACCGCCTCGAGGCTCTCGATATTGCTGTGGATGTCGCTGATGAGGGCTAGTTTCACGATATCAGGCCTCAAAATGGCAGTTCAAAACACGGCCCCCCCGCGTTTCCCACGACCGGGAAAGTGAGAAGCGGCGGTTCGGTCCGAAATTGGCTCTCAAACGCTTCGGAGGTCCTGCGTCAAGCGCGCCGGCACGGAGAGAAACCTAGTGTACAACCCGATACAGTGTTATTGTTACCCATTCCGGGCGTCAAGTCGAGGGGGGATGCCGACGGAGGCTCCCCGGCAACAGAAAGTGTGCCCGAATGCCCCCACGATCGGATTCTCCGCCCACGCGATCCCGGTGCCCCCCGAAGACATCTTCGGATTGCCTGCATTGCCACCCCCTATGGGACCGTCATTCGTGAAGATTTTGGCTCTGGAAACGACCGAAAAGACCGGCTCGTTGGCCGCGATGGCCGACGGTACGCTCGTGGCTGCCGCCGATTTGCCCCACTACCAGCGAAGCGCTCAGTCCCTTGCCCCCGCAATGAGGGGCCTAATCGCCGACGCCGGATGGACGCCCCGGCAAATCGACCTAATTGCGGTCGTCACCGGCCCCGGCTCGTTCACGGGCCTGCGGGTGGGGATCACTACCGCCAAGATGTTGGCATACGCCTGCCGGGCGGATATTTTGGGCCTCGATACGCTTCAGACCATCGCCGAGCAGGGGCCCGAGGGGATCGAATCTTTGTGGGCGGCCGTCGATGCCCAGCGCGGCGACGTCATGGCCCAACCGTTCCAGAGGACCGACGCCGGATGGATGGAGCCGGCCGGGCCGGCCGAACTGATTCCGACCGAAGCGTGGCTCGAGGGGCTGCCTGCCGGAACGATCCTCACAGGGCCGTTCTTACGCAAGCATGCCGACCGGATTCCCGCCGGCCTCGAATTGCTGCCTTCGTCGTGTTGGACGCCCAACGCCACGACCGTCGCCCGACTTGCCGCTCGCGACCACGCCGCCGGCCGCCGCGACGACCTCTGGACGCTGCTGCCCCACTACTGCCGCCGCAGCGCTGCCGAAGAGAAACGCGACCGGCCGTAATTTCCGCGAGAGTCACCGAAGCCACGTTGCGGCGCGAATGCCCCCGAAGGCGGGGAATTGCCCCCGGCTCTTTCTACCCGCCCCTGGGATATGGTATGATAAGGGTTTTCGTAAACACTAGCCGGACTTGGAGCTACTGAAGCTTCAGTCCTCGAAAAGGAGTCCCCGGTGGCCGTCATCGGACCCGTCTTCAACCGCGAAGTGGCAATCGCCCCGCGACGACCGAGAATCTATATTGCCCGGGCGGCCTACGGTGCCGCTTTGGGAATCCTTATGGGCACGGCCTGGCTGGTGCTCACCGGCACGCAACTGGTCCGCGACACGGGCGACTTGGCCCGGTTTGGGGCGATCCTGTTCCAGATTCTCGCTCCGCTGCAACTCGCGTTGGTGGTCTTCTTCTCGGCCATGCTGGCGGCCAGTGCGGTTGCCCAGGAGAAGGACCGCAAAACGCTGGTCCTGCTGCTGCTGACAAATCTGAGCAACAGCGAGCTGGTGCTCGGCAAGTTGTTGGCCAGCCTGTTGTATGTCCTGGTGCTGTTGGCCGCCGCATTGCCGCTGTTTATGCTCACGGCGTTGTTTGGAGGCGTCTCGTTCGGGCAGATTGCCCGGGTGTTCGCGGTCACACTAGCCACGGCTTTGGCCTGCGGCAGCTTGGGGTCGACCTTGGCCCTTTGGCGGGAGAAGACCTTCCAGGCCCTGGCCCTGACGGTCTTGGCGTTGGTGCTTTGGCTGGCGGCCGGCGAGGTGGTTGCCATGGGCGTCTTTGGACAGCAGTGGGGCGGAGTCGCCACGGAGACTTGGGCCGTTTGGCTGAGCCCCTGGCGAGCCATTCTCGAGGCAACCCGGCCGCATGTCGAGGCCCATTTAATCGGCTGGAACCATCCGGTCTCGATATTCGTCCTGGTCGGCCTGGGGATCGCCGCGGCGCTGAGCCTGCTGTCGATCGGCATGGTCCGCGTCTGGAACGGCGCCAATGAAGAGCGTCGCGAAACTCGGGCTGCCGAGCAATCGGAGAGTCGCGAAAGCATCTGGGGCGTCGAACACGACTTGCAGCAGGCCACATCCTCGGCGATCGATCCGGCGAAGCAGTCGGCCGCCGCACAACCAGCCGCGGCGGCCCCCCGCACTCGCGAGGTCTGGGACAATCCGATCCTTTGGCGAGAAATGCGTACTTGGGCCTACGGCCGGCGGATTCTGGTGATTCGGCTGGTCTACCTCGCGTTGTTCGCCTTGGCGGCGGCGGGCGTCTATTCGATGGTCAACGGCAGCTTGACGATGGCTGAAAGTACCACGGCAGCGATCCTGGTGCCGCTGTTTCTGCTGAGCCTGGTGCTGCTGAATGCCCAGGCGGTGACCGCGTTGACCAGCGAGCGCGACGGCCGAGCGTTGGACCTGCTGTTGGTGACCGACTTGAACGCGAAAGAGATCGTCTTTGGGAAGCTCGGCGGGATCTTTTACAACACGAAGGAGATGGTTCTCGGCCCGATGCTGCTGTGCGGCTACCTCTGGTGGAACGAGGTCATCACGCTGGAGCACCTGATCTATCTGCTCGGCGGCTTGACGGTCTTGTATGTCTTCGCGGCAATGCTGGGTGTGCATTGCGGCATGGTCTACGCCAATAGCCGCGCGGCGATCGGCACGAGCCTGGGAACGATTTTCTTTCTGTTTCTCGGGGTGGCCGTTTGCATGCGGATGATGGTTGCCTTCAGCGGCTCGTTCCAGGCGCAGCTCCAGCCGTTTTTGGCCTTCATGATCGGCGGCGGGATCGGGCTGTACGTGGCCCTCGGCGCGCGCAACCCCTCGACGGCCATCGGCGTGGCGTCGTTCCTTTGCCCGATCGCCACCTTCTATGCGATCACTAGCTACCTGTTGGACTACACCTTGGGCGTCTTCCTGGTCACGGCGGGCGCTTACGGCTTCACGACGGCGGCCATGATGGTGCCGGCCATTTATGAATTCGACGTGGCCACCGGAAAGACCACAATCGAAGAGCAATAGATGTTCGTTCCGTACGTCCCCTGGCTGGCGGCGATGGGAATCCTGATCGTCGCCTCCGCCTTCTTTTCTTCCAGCGAGGCGGCGCTGTTCTACCTCAGCCGGCAGGACCGTGCCCGGCTTGCCCGGGGGAATCGGGCCGAACGGCTTGCCGCGTCGCTGCTGGCCGAGCCCGACCGGCTGTTGACGGCCGTGCTGTTTTGGAATCTCGTGGTCAACGTGGCCTATTTCGCCATTGCGTCTATCACCAGCATTCAGCTCGAGCGCGACGGACATGCGACCGTCGCGGGTGCCTTTGCGGTCGGCTCGCTGCTGACAATCATCGTCCTCAGTGAGATGCTGCCGAAGAGCCTGGCGGTGCTGCGGCCGCGTGGGTTGGCGCCGTTGCTAAGCGTGCCTTTGGCGCCGATGATCCGGCTGGTCGACCCGATCATCCCGGGATTCCGCTTGGCCAATCTCTTGTCGGTGCGGGTGCTCTGGCCCGGCTTCGAGCCGCAGCCCTACTTGCAACTTCGCGACCTGGAACGGGCCGTCCAACTGTCGACCACCGATGCCGCATTGCTCGAGCAGGAGCAGAACGTGTTGCAGAACATCGTGCTCTTGTCGGAAATCCGGGCCGACGAATTGATGCGGCCCCGGCGGCAGTTCCTCGCGTTTCGGCCGCCGGTGGTGCTCGCCGACCTGCGGGGACGCATCCCGCCGAGCGGCTATTTGTTGGTGACCGAGCCGGAGAGCGACGACGTGGCCGCCGCGATCCCGTTGCGCCGGCTCTCGAGTATCCCGACCGAACATCTCGAACACCATGCCGACCCGGTGGCGTATGTTCCCTGGTGTACGACGGTCGCCGACGCCTTGGAGGTGATGCAGCAGAAGGACGGGCATGTCGCGGCGGTGGTCAACGAACTGGGCGAGACGATCGGCATCCTCACCTTCGACGACATCCTCGACACGATCTTCCGCAGTTCGCCCAGCCGCACGCAACGGCTCTTGAAGCGGCCGCCGATCCGTCATGTCGGCCCCGGCGTCTGGCATGTCTACGGGATGACCAGCCTGCGGCGGTTGGGCCGCTATTTCGGCGTCCAGCGGCCTCCGAGCAAGAGCGTCACCGTCAGCGGCGTGATCCAGGAATTGCTCGAGCGGTTCCCCGAACCGGGCGATGAGTGCCGCTGGGGACCGTTCCGATTTCGCGTGCTCGATCTACCCCAGCGGGGCCAGTTGCTCGTCGAACTCACCCTCGTCAGCGAGGAGGAGAAGGACGGGTGATCTACGCCGCACTCCTGCTAGCACTGGTCGGTCTGTTTCTCAGCGCGCTGTTCAGCGGCTCGGAGACCGGCTTCTACCGCGCCACCCGATTGCGCCTGGTGCTCGACGCGCTCGGCGGTGATCGTATTTCCCGCGGGCTGCTCTGGCTGACCAACCACCCGGCATTGTTCGTCGCCACCACGCTGTTGGGCAACAACCTGGCCAATTATCTGACCTCGCTGGCGATCGTGATTGGGGTCGACACGCTGGTGGCCGGGCCGGGCCACACGGCCGAACTGATCGCCCCGCTGGTCCTGTCGCCGATCCTCTTCGTCTACGGCGAGCTTGTGCCGAAGAATCTCTTCCTGAAGGCGCCCAACCGGCTGTTGCGGTTGAGCAGCCCGTTGTTCTTGGGCTTTTTTGTACTCTTCTTCCCGGTCAGCGTGCTGCTGTGGGGATTCAGCCGGATCCTGGGCCGCTTTGCCGGGGAATCGCTGGAAGAGGCCGGGCTGACGCTCGCGCGCCGCGAGCTGCGACGCGTGTTGGAAGAAGGGCATGAGGTCGGAATCCTCCATCCGGCCCAACGTGCTTTAGCCCAGGGCATCTTCGCCGTGGCCGGCTGCCCGGTCCGCCAGTTCATCACCCCCGTCGACCAATTGCCGCGCGTCTCGGCCCATAGGCCCAAGGCCGACGTTCTCGCGTTGGCGAGTCGCTGCCGTTCGCCCGTCGTGCTGGTCACCCCCAGCCGCGGGAGCCCGGAACTGTTGGGCTACTTCCGGGTGATCGACCTGGCACTCGAGCCTTCGGCCCAACCTGGCAAGCCGCGACGGCTGCTGCGCATTTCAGAAGTCACCACCCTGCTGGCAGCCTTGGCACGGATGCAGAGCGAGGAAGAAAGCCTCGCCGAAATCGTCGACGGCCAAGGAAACACCGTCGGCCTGGTCACCGCCGAACGGCTCCGCGAGCCGCTGTTTCCAGCCGCTAGCGCCGATAGCCCAGAGTCTTGACGACCGAGAGCATCTCTTCGTAAGTGATGAAGCGTCGGCGGTGCCGTAGCTTGTACTCGTCGATCGCCTTGGCCAACTCGGCCGCCTCGTCCGAAAGCCCTTCGTGGCCGTCGGCAAACTGCCGGCGCTCTCGGGCGGGCGATTGGGCGGGCAATTCGTAGTTGCGGCGGTCCATGAACGGGTTCATTGCGGAATCGAGCCCTTGCGACATGGTTGATCCCCTTGTTAGAGATGGGTAACGGTTCATCCGCCCCACGTGCTATCGACACTATCTGAAGCCTAGCTTGAGATACGACGACCATACCCGACCCCATCCGAACAGACGCGACAGAAACCACCGGCAAGTTGGGTTGGGAGGATTCCAGCGGTTGTACGTCCGCCATGAAAAAAAGGGCCCAGCGGAAGTCCGCCGGGACCTTTCGATCGTCATTTCCGCGCAGGGGGGAATGGCGGTTGGCTTACCCGTCTTGGTCGTCAGGACTCATAAGGCGGGACAACGAACCATTCGCCGCACTACGCGGTCTTGTGCTTGCGCTCCGGCATGGGGAACAACCGGCCCCGGCCGTAGACGATGTCGTCGGTAATCAGGTACTTCTGGTCCCCCTGCTGCTCGGGCAGCTCGAACATGATGTCGAGCATCACCTCTTCGATGATCGACCGCAGCGCCCGGGCGCCTGTGTCCTTTTCGATCGCCCGAGTGGCAATCGCCTGTAGGGCCGCGTCGGTGAATTCCAACTCGGCGTTCTCCAGAGCGAACAGGGCCTTGTACTGCTTGACCAGGGCGTTTTTCGGGTCGCGAAGCACTCGAACCAGGGATTCGGCGTCCAGCGGATGCAGCGGCGAGACCACCGGTAGCCGCCCGACCAGCTCCGGAATCAGGCCGAAACTCATGATGTCATCGCTGGTGACGTGCTGCAGCAGTTCGCCCCGGTTGAGTTCCTCGTGCATCGCATGGCGCTGCCCGAAGCCGATCGTCTGCTTGCCCAACCGCCGGGCGACGATATCGTCCAGGCCCACGAAGGTGCCGCCGCAAATGAAGAGGATATTGGAGGTGTCGACCTGGATGTACTGCTGCTCGGGATGCTTGCGCCCGCCCTGGGGCGGCACATTGGCGACGGTCCCTTCGAGCATCTTCAGCAACGACTGCTGCACGCCCTCGCCGGAGACATCCCGGGTAATGGAGACATTCTGGCTGGTCTTGCCGATCTTGTCGATCTCGTCGATGTAGAGCACGCCGCGTTGGGCCGCCTCGACATCGAAATCGGCCGCATGCAGCAGCTTCAGGATCAGGTTCTCGACATCCTCGCCCACATAGCCCGCCTCGGTCAGCGTGGTCGCGTCGCCGATGGCGAACGGTACGTCGAGGATGCGGGCGAGCGTCTGGGCCAGCAGCGTCTTGCCGGAGCCGGTCGGCCCAATCATGAGAATGTTTGACTTGTCGATCTCGATGTCGCTCTCGCTGGAGCTGTGCATCAAACGCTTGTAGTGGCTATTGACCGCCACCGCCAGCACGCGTTTGGCGTGGTCCTGGCCGATGACGTACTGGTCCAACTGCTCGACGAGCTGCCGCGGGGTGGGCACTTTCGTCAGCGGCTGCTTGCCGGGGCCGCGACGCCGACGCTCCTGGTCGAGGATCGACTGGCACAAGTCGATACACTCCCCACAAATGTAGACATCGCCCGGCCCTTCGACCAAGGGGCCGACGTCGCGATAGCTCTTACGACAAAACGAGCAGAAAGCGTTTTTCTTGGTGGTCCCGCCGCTTCGACGTCCTGAAGTGAAATCTCGTCCTGAGGGCATGCTTCTTCCTCACTGCCGTGCTGCCGTCCCCTCCGTGGCGGGGAAATCGGGCAGTCGTTGCGATTTCAGGGCCTAGTGTCGCTCGAGCGGCCGACGGGGACATCCCGAAACCGGCCGCGGGGCCTCCATGTCCACTTTGATCCGAGCAGCTCCCTTTGTTGGTTCTACGTTCCATCGTCAGCGGGGGTTTGGCCTTCCTAGCCGTGCAACCGGTCGGGGCGGCAGAATCGGCCGAACCGATGCTCCCGCAGCAGTTGACATCAACCGCCTTAACCCGTTTCGTCGCTATCCCTTAACTCCTCTTGGAGTTGTGCTGACAACGTTGTCTTAATTGTTCGGAATTCTTCGTCGCTTAGCTCACCCCGGGAATGCATTTCCCGAAATTTTGAGAGCATTTCACTCGCGGGGGGTTCCCGTTGTAGCGTCTCGGCTCGGAATGTCTTGATCACGTAAACCGCCACCACCACGAGCACCGCCAAAGCGGCTATCCAAATCACCAACTCGGGCGTGGCAATCTCGAGCAGTCGATCCATGGACGTGTCCGAAACAAAGCGCAGAGATTCCCTTCTCGGGACGTCCCACCTATTCAGCCAAACAGTCAGATTATGTATATTATCCCCAGCGTAGGCGCTTTCGTCCAGCCTGCCACGTTCTGCCCACTCCCGAAATTAGGAAATCTCCGCCAATGACTCAGGAATCTTCCCTCGATCGTATTCTCCGTTGCGGCATTGTCGCGGTGATGCGGGCGCCCAGCGGCGAAAAACTGGCCGACGTGGCCGAGGCCCTACTGGCCGGCGGTGTCGAAGCCATGGAGGTCACCTTCACGGTTCCCCGGGCCGATAAGGTGCTCGAACAGGTGGCCGACCGCCTGGGCGACCGGATCCTGCTGGGCGCCGGGACCGTACTCGATCCCGAGACCGCTCGCACGGCGATCCTTGCCGGCGCGGAGTTTATCGTTTCGCCGACGGTCAATCCCGAGGTGATCCGCCTCTGCCGGCGGTACAGCAAACCGATCTTGCCAGGAGCCTTTACCCCGACCGAGGTGCTCGCGGCCTGGGATGCCGGTGCCGACATCGTCAAGGTCTTCCCGTCGGATATCACCGGCCCGACTTACCTGAAGCTGCTTCATGGCCCCTTGCCGCACGTCCGCCTCATGCCAACCGGGGGGGTAAACCTCGATACGGCTGCCGATTTCCTCCGAGCCGGTGCCTGTGCTCTGGGCGTTGGCAGCGCGCTGGTCGAGAAGAAAGCCATTGCGGCCGGCGACTTCAACCGCATTGAGTCGTTAGCACAACAGTTCGTCGAGATCGTCCGGAACACCCGAGAGGGGTAAGCGTTCACGGGGCGCTGTCCCCTTCGGCCGGTATTAACCCCGCTTCACCTCTTGATCAAGCCAAGCGAGATACCCACGGCTACCGGCGACCACGGCAACGGCAAGTATCTCGGGCTGGTCGTAGGGATGCAACTGGCGGATTGCCTCCTCGACTTCAGGGTACAGGCTGCGCCAGGTTTTCGCCCAGCACTGCCATTCGGCAGCGGTTTCGATCTTCCCTTCCCAGCGGTAGGTGCTTTCGATCGGTCCGACGATCTGCACGCAGGCGGCCAGCCGCCGTTGGACCAGGGTCGCGGCGATCTGCTGGGCGTCGGCCTTCTGCGCGGTTGTGGTGACGACTTGGATGCATTCGGTCATTGGCGGGGTTCCTTGTTGAGTTTTGGGACAGCCGTTCCACGATACCAAATCCGTCTTGGAACGACAGGGGCGATCGGGCATAATTCGGCCTGGCCCGGCGCGGACGCCGGGCGAGAACCTCGAAGGCCGCCGAATGGTGCCTGTTTATCCCTCCAACCAATGCTCCCCGCCTTGCCCGATGGGCGAGCCGCCGCTCGTTCGTCGGGTGGCTGGAGGGCTGCGTCGCCGGGCGGCGTGGCTCTGGTCGCGTTTGGTCGTCGGTGAGCGACCGCCGACCGCCGAAATCGCGTTCGCAGTGCTCACAGGCGGCCTGAGTGACGAGGGATCGGAAGTACCGGTAGATTGCCCCAGCCTGCTCGGTGCCGCGATCGAAACGCTGCGGCCGCTCGGCGCCGACGACATCGCCCGACGCTGGGGGCAATGGTTGGTTTCGCGGCAAGGCCCCGATGGCTCGCTACCTGAGCGCGGTCGGCGTATCCCAAGCCCGGTGGCGACGGCGTGGGCGGCTCGCGGCTGGTGGGCACTTCGAACGGAGATGCCGGAGTTGGACACCCCGCTGCAAGCGGCCTGTCATTATTTGCACGCTTGGCTCGGCACGAAAGCGCGGTCCGGCCGGCTTGACACCCTCGACCAACTCGCTCCGACCGAGCGTATCGCCCTGGCTGCCTGTCTGCCGCTGCTTCGCCAGGCCGCAGCGCTTGGGACGCGCGAACCGTGGGAAACGAGCGTGCGGTCTGTGGTGCAGAATGCCCGGCAGCTTGATGTCCGGCACGTTGGGAACCCCGCGACGGACGAGCAGGCCTGGAGCGCCCGCTTGGCGTGGGCGGACGCCCTGCGGGACCTCGGGGCGAGCGACGCTGCGGCCCGAATGCTGGACGCGGCGGAGTCGACGTCAAGCCGAGCCAATTCGGCTCAACTTGCCCTATTGGCCGCCTGCTTGTATCGGCTTGGTCGACGCGAATCGGCGGATCGGCTGATGCACCGTCTTCGCCGACGCATCGCACCGGGCGGTCGGGCCAGATCGGCTGGGCTTCGGGGGCAGCGCTCGCGGCTGACGTCGCTTTGGACCGCGAAGCATTATCTCGACGCCGCGGTGTTGCAGGTGCGGGCCGCGTTCGAGGCCGAGCCGGAGGGCGTGCCCGAGGCGATCGACCCGACCGACGGACGCGTCGAGGCAGTGCGGCAATGGCTGCGGGGCCTGCCTGAAGATTGCCGCATTGCGGAGCCCGGTTGCGGTCGCGGACGCTACCTGCGGCACGTGAGCCGCTGGATGCCTTCGGCCCAGCTTGTGGGAATCGATATCGCCCCGGCGATGCTTCGGGCATTGCCGGCGGGCGTCGAGGGCTTGGAGGGAAGCCTGCTGCGGATTCCCACGCCCGATGGCGCGTTCGATGCGGCTTTTGCCGTCGAGTCGTTGGAGCACGCGCTGTTGCCGTCGCAAGCGGTGGCCGAGCTTTGCCGGGTGGTTCGTCCCGGCGGTCGGGTATTGATCATCGACAAGGACCGGGCGTGCCAGGCTCTTTCCCACCACCAACCCTGGGAACGGTGGTACACGCCTGCGGAACTCCAAGGTTGGCTGGCGCGACATTGCACCGACGTGCGGGTGGCTGGCGTATCGCACCTCGAAGGCCGACCCGGCAATCGGCTTTTCCTGACGGCGCAGGGTATTCGCCGCAGCCACCCAACGGTGTAGGGCAGGAAGCGATATCAATACAAGCTCGACGCGCCAGCGTCCATGAGAGGGCCTCCGTCGAGTCGGTCGTGCATCGAACCCGCTTTACCCACTCGCTGGCGCATCGAGCTTGTACTGGTTGCGGCAAGTTGCACTCATGCCCGGCGGCGAGGCTGTTCCCTCAGACCTTCGGCCGTTGCTCGTACTTCGTGTGCAGCAGCTCGTGGGATCGGTGGCCCAAAGGCTGGCCAAGGAATTCCTCGTAGAGCTTCTTCAGGTCGGGGTTTTCGTGCGACTTGCGAAGGTCCTTGCCTTCGTCCTCGCGGTAGATGGCCGCGATACGGGCTTCGCGGGTCGTGTTGTCGGTGAACCGCGGTTGACCACCGCCGCCGATGCACCCGCCGGGGCAGGTCATCACTTCTATGAAGTGGTACTGCTTCTTGCCCGACTTGACGTCGGCAATGACCCGATGCGCGTTGGCCAGCCCATGGGCGACGGCCACCTTGGCGGTCACGCCTTCGAGGAACTTCCAGTCGGGCAGCGTGTTCTCGATGAGCAGTTCAGCCTCTTTGATCCCATCAAGCCCTTCGATGGGTGCGACGTGGAGGTTCTCGGTCGGCAGTTCGCGGCCGGTGACGATCTCGTAGGCGGTCCGAAGCGCCGCCTCCATCACGCCGCCGGTGTTGGCGAAGATGTCGGCCGCCCCGGTCGAAAGCCCCAGCGGGGCGTCCATCTCCTCGTCGGGCAGGCTCGGGAAGTCGAGCCCGGTGGAGCGAATCATCCGGCCCAATTCGCGCGTGGTCAAGACGACATCGACGTCCTGCGTGCCGCTGGCATCCATCTCGGGCCGCTGGCATTCGAACTTCTTCGCCGTACACGGCATGATCGAGACGACGAAAATCTGCTGCGGCCGCTTGCCGAGCTTCTCGGCGTAATAGGTCTTCGCCACCGCGCCGAACATCTGCTGCGGCGACTTGCAGGTCGACAGGTTCGGCAGCATGTCGGGGTGGTAGTATTCCGCGAACTTGATCCAGCCGGGCGAGCAACTGGTGAACATCGGCAACGCGACCTCTTCGCCGTCGACCAGGGCCTTTTTCAGTCGCGTGAGTAGTTCCGTGCCCTCTTCGAGGATCGTCAGGTCGGCGGCGAAGTTGGTGTCGAACACGGCGTCAAAACCCAGCCGGCGCAGCGCCGCGACCATCTTGCCGGTGACCAGCGTGCCGGGCGGATAGCCGAAGCATTCGCCCAGCGCCGCGCGGATGGCCGGGGCCGTCTGCACGACGACGTGGATGTCCGGGTCGTCGATCGCGGCCCAGACGTCGTCGATCTGGTCGCGTTCGGTAATGGCGCCGACCGGGCAAATGGCCGCACACTGGCCGCACTGCACGCAGGCCACCGTCGACAGGTCGCGGTTGAAGGCCGGGCCGATGGTCGTCTCGAAGCCGCGACTTTGCGGGAACAGCGCGCCGACGTTCTGCGTCTCCATGCAGACGCTCACGCACCGCCGGCACTTGATGCACTTGCCATTGTCGCGCAGCAGCGCGGGCGTGGACGTGTCGAGCCGCCGCCGTGTCTTCTCGCCGGCGTAGGCGATCTCGCGGATGCCCAACTCGGCGGCCAGGGCCTGCAATTCGCAGTCCTCGTTGCGGTCGCAGGTCTGGCAGTCGCCGTTGTGTTCGGACAGGAGCAGCTCGACCACCGCCCGCCGAGCGCTGCGGACCCGAGCCGTGTTGGTCCGAACCTTCATGCCCTCGGTCACCGGCGTCGAGCAGGAGGCGACCAGATTCCGCGCCCCTTCGACCTCGACGATGCAGACGCGGCAGCCGCCGACCGGTTTGAGGCCCTCGACGAAGCAGAGGGTCGGGATGCGGACGGCGGCCTTCTTGGCCGCTTCGAGGATCATGGTCCCTTCCGGGACTTCCACCGGAATATTGTTGATCGCAAGCTGGATCATCTTGGGTTCCTTCTGCTCCTGTTCGTAAACGATCGGGCCTTTTGTTCGTAGCCCCGCCTTCAGGCGGCCTTCTTGCGTAGCCAGGCTCTGGAGAGCCAGGCTACGAATCAACCGGACTCCCTACTCCCCGTTGGCGTTGCCGCGTTTGCCGTAATCGCACCGCAAGCACCGCTGGGCCTGGCGGATGGCCACGGCCTCGCGCCAGGGCTGTTCGACCTCGTCGAAGTTGAAGCGGCGGCGGTCGACCGGGATCAGTTGCAGTTCTTCGCGCGGCGCTTCGAGCGGTTCGCTGTCGGGATCGAAGAACGTGTCGATTTCCTGCGTTTCGCGCCAGAAGGCATGGTTGGCGCCGCTGAGGTACTGGTCGATGCCGGCGGCTGCCCGCTCGCCCGCCGCAATGGCCTCGACGACCGACGAGGGGCCGCTGACCATATCGCCGCCGGCGAAGACCCATTTCTCCGACGTCTGGCCGGTGACCGGGTCGGCGTCGATGAAGCCGTTGCTTCGGGTTTCGAGGCCGATTTCGTCGCAGTACTTCTGGGAGTCGAGCTGTTGGCCGATGGCGACGAGGATCTGGTCGGCCGGGATGGTGAAGCTTTCGCCCCCCTTCTCCGGACGGCGACGGCCCGAGCGGTCGAACTCGCCAAGCTGCATCGGTTGGCACTTCAACCCGACCACCTTCTTGTTCTCCGCAATGACCTCGACCGGGGCGGTCAACAGCTTCAGCTCGACGCCTTCGGCCAGGGCTTCTTCGATCTCTTCACGGTAGGCGGGCATGACCTCGCGGCTGCGGCGGTAGACGACCGTCACCTTCTCCGCGCCGAGGCGGATGGCGGTCCGCGCGGCGTCGATGGCCGAGTTTCCGCCACCGATCACCGCGACCTCCTTGCCCACCGGAACCGAGCCGCGGAGGTTGTAGGTCCGCAGGAAGCTGAGGGCATCGGCCACGCCGTCGGCGCTGGCCCCAGGGATGGTCAAGCCGGTACCCAGCGGCGCGCCGGTGCCCAGGAAGACGGCCTCATAGCCCATGCCGCGAAGCGACTTCAGCGTGAAGTCGCTGCCCAGCCGCTGGTTGGTATGGATCTCCACGCCGAGGTTCTCGACCATGCGAACTTCCTGGGCGACGATCTCGCGCGGCAACCGGTAGGCCGGGATGGCTTGCACCAGCATGCCGCCCGGGCGCGGCTCGCTCTCGTAGATGGTCGGCCGGTAGCCGAGCCGGGCCAGGAAGTAGGCACACGAAAGCCCCGCCGGCCCCGAGCCGACGATCGCGATTTTCCGGGCCGCGTTCTGCTCGTTCTCCAACACTTCCGGCAATTGGATCGTCACCTCCTGGTCGACCATGAACCGCTTGATCGCGCGGATCGAGACCGAGCTGTCCAGGCTGCAACGCCGGCACTTGTCCTCGCACGTGTGGAAGCAGACCCGGGAGCAGATGGCCGGGAACGGGTTCCGCTCGCGGTGCAGCTTCAAGGCCTCCGCATACCGATGCTCGGCCACCAGGGAGACATAGCCGGGGATGTCGACATTCGCCGGGCACGCGCTGGAGCACGGGGCATTGACCAGCGCCGGGCAAACGCCTGCCCGGCAGCGCTTGTCGCGGATGTGCTCGATGTACTCGTTGCCGAAGTGACGGATCGTCGAGAGCACGGGGTTCGGGGCCGTTTGCCCCAGGCCGCAAAGCGATGTGTCCTTGATCATCTCGCCCAATTCGATCAGCCGATCGACGTCGGCCTCTTCGCCCTGGCCGTTGCAGATACGCTCGAGAATCTCCAGCATCCTCTTCGTGCCCACCCGGCAGGGCACGCACTTGCCGCACGACTCCTCCTGCACGAATTCGAGGAAGTAGCGGGCCACGTCGACCATGCAGCTATCCTCGTCCATGACGATCAGGCCGCCGGAGCCCATGATCGCGCCCAACTCGGAGAGCGACTCGTAGTCCAGCGGCACGTTCAAGTGCTGCCGCGGGATGCACCCGCCCGAGGGGCCGCCGATCTGGGCTGCTTTGAACTCCTTGCCGCCGAGGATGCCGCCGCCGACGTCGTAGAGCAGATCGCCCAGCGACATGCCGATGGGCACCTCGACCAGGCCGGAGTTCTGGATCGCGCCGGCTAAGGCAAACACCTTCGTGCCGCGGCTCTTTTCGGTGCCGTATTGGGCATACCACGCGCCGCCGTTGAGCAAGATCGGCGCGATGTTGGCGTAGGTCTCGACGTTGTTCAGCAGCGTCGGCTTATCCCACAGCCCCTTTTGCGCGGGGAAGGGCGGCCGGGGGCGCGGTTCGCCGCGGTTGCCCTCGATCGACGTCAGCAGGGCCGTCTCTTCGCCGCAGACGAACGCGCCGGAGCCCATGCGGATTTCCAGCTCGAAGTCGAAACCGCTGCCGAGAATGTTCTCGCCCAACAGCCCCCGCTCTTTGGCCTGCTTCAAGGCGATTTCCAACCGCTCGACGGCCAGGGGATACTCGGCCCGAACGTAGATATAGCCGTTGTTCGCGCCAACCGTATGGCCGGCGATGGTCATGCCCTCGATCAGGCTGTGCGGGTCGCCCTCCAGGACGCTGCGGTCCATGAACGCGCCGGGGTCGCCTTCGTCGGCGTTGCAGACGACATATTTCGCATCGCCTTCCGCCTGGCGGGTGAACATCCACTTGGCCCAGGTCTTGAAACCGGCTCCACCGCGACCGCGAAGGCCCGACTCCTTCAACGTGGCGATCACCGCGTCGCCGTCGTTCTGCTTCAGGACATTAGCCAAGGCCTGGTAGGCATCTTGGGCAATGGCCTCCTCGATCCGCTGCGGGTCGATTATTCCGCAGTTGCGCAAGACGATCTTCGTTTGGCGTTTGAAGAAGTCGAGGTCGGCCGTGCAATGGATATTGCGCCCGTCGGGCCGCTTGTGCGTCAGCCGCTCGACCACGCGGTCCTTGGCCAGGTGCTCGGCGACGATCTCCACCGCGTCGGCCGGCTGGAGGTTCTCGTAAAAGACCTCGTCGACCGAGAGGACCGGCCCGCCGGAGCAGGGGCCCATGCAGCCGGTCTCGGCGATCGAGACGCGGTCGGCCAGTCCGCAGCGGTCGATCTCTTGCTCCAAGGTGTTCTTCAGTTCGGCGGCGCCGGAGGCGATGCAGCTTGCGCCCATGCAGATGCGGATCTGCCGGTGCTTATTGGCGGTCCGATCGGCCTGGCGCTGGCGGACACTATCGCGAAGTTCGTTGAGTTGCTGGGGGTTTTCGATCCGTTGGCTCATGCGTTCCCTCCGTTGCCTTCCTGGGCGGCACTTTGCCGGTACCGATCAAGGATTTTGGCGATTTTGGCCGGGCGTACGCGCTGGTGGACGTCGTCGTCGATCATGATGACCGGGGCCAGCCCACAGGCGCCGAAGCAGCGCCCCACCTCAAGCGAGAAGAGGCGGTCGGCCGTCGTTTCACCGACCTCGATCCGCAGGGCGTTGCGGAGCCCCTCGAGCACTTCCTTGCCGCCGCGGACGTAGCAGGCGGTGCCGAGGCAGACGCGGACCAGATGCTTGCCGCGCGGCACGGTGCTGAAGTAGGAGTAGAAGGTCACCACGCCGGCCACTTCACTATAGGGCTTGTCCAGCGCGAGGCTGATCTTCTTTATCGCGGTCTCGGGCAAATAGCCGAACATTGCCTGAGCAATCTGCAAGACGGGCATCAGCGCGCCGGGCACGCCGACGTACTGCCGCAGCACGTCGTCGAGCTGCACGAGCAGTTCTTCCTCGGATGCCTGGCATCCGGTGCAACGAAGCTGTTCAGTGGCCATGGATTATCTCATCTTTCAAGGAAAAACACTCTGCCCCAGATCGTTCCCCGCGTGGCATTCCTCGCCGAGCGGCGACAGTGAGCAGCAGGTAGGAAGCAAAGAGTCTTCTATTGTCGCCCATTATGGCGAAACTGACAAGTCGGTTCCTGCAAAGAAAAACTTTCCGCATCTTAGCCTTCGAAAACCCCCGGTTGTGGCGGGATCGTGATGCCGCACGTCTTTTTGCTAGATTTCGATTAGAAACCCTGCGGCAGACACGGCTGGCGGACCCCAACAGGCCGACCGTCACTGCCGCGTTGTCTGTCATGCCGCTTTTGCGGCACCTGGAATGATAAAGATGCGTCCCCGCGTCATTCCCGCGAAGGCGGGAATCCAGTCGCTTCCCGCGGGGCTCTGGGTTCCCGCCTGCGCGGGAATGACGATCGAAAGATACCATCCCCCTTATGGATGTAGTGCTTGCGGCTGGATGGACTTCGCGCGATCGAAGGCAGGCGGCTTGCGGAATTCGGACCGATACACCGCCTGATCGTGCAGCCGGGTGCGACGCTCGAAATGGGTACGGTAGGCCAAGTCGTGCTCGGCCGGTTGCTCGGGCACCGGCAAGGGGCCAAGCAGTCGGGTTTCGGCGTCCAGTAGCTCCAGCGCGGTCTGGAAGTACTCCTCGACGTCGGTCCAAAAGTGCAGCGAACCGCCCGGCCGCAGGCTGCGCTCGACGTCGCGAACGAACGACGGCCGCATGACCCGCCGCTTCTTGTGCCGCTTCTTCCACCACGGGTCGGGGAAGTAGACATGCACCGCCGACACCGACTCATCGGGCAGAAGCTCGGCGAAGATCCGCAATGCATCGCCGGCGACGCAGACGGCGTTAGTCAATCCTCGCTTCGCCAGCGCGGCGGCCGTGAATCGGGCGTACTTCCACGCAACCTCGATGCCGAGGAAGTTCACCTCCGGCTCCCGCGGGGCGACGCTTCGCAGAAACAGCCCCTTGCCACAGCCGACGTCGATTTCCAATGGGCCCGGCCGCTCGAACAACGCCGCCTGATCCCAGGGCGAGGGCAGGTCTTCGAACGTCTTTAAGTACCTCGAAAGATCAAGCGACGGATCGACTTTTCGCAACGCGCGGCGGCCCATGGTTTTTGGTTGGGGAAGCGTGGTGGAACTGGGAACACCAAAACGTTTCAAGATATCCCAGAATCCCGCAGTCGGCAAGCTAGGCGAGAATCCGCCGCAATACTCACCCCAGAAGCCGCCAGTCGAAGTTGGGCAGGATCGGACCGACCGGTGGCTCGAACTTCTCACGGTCGAACTCGCGGCTGACGCCCAACAGCGCCTGGTCCCAGGCGCGGCTGTCGATCCGCCGCATCGCACCACGTACCGGACTTTCGACAAGCGGCTGCTCGGGCGGGACGTGTAGCGCAACCGGATCGAGATCGGCGGCCGGCGGCGGTTCCGGGGTAGGCGAAGGCGACGGGCCCGGCTCTCCCTCCGGCAACCCTTCCAGGAAGTGTGCCACAACCAGCGACAAGTCGTCGAATCTTACGGCGGCGTCGCCGTTGATGTCGAAAAGGGGGCCATACCCAGGTTCGCCGGCCTCCGTCAACAGAGGGCCTATGGTCGCGGAGATGTCCTCGCTTCGAACGAAGGTGTCCTGGTTGACATCGCCCGGCAGAATGTTGACGCGGAACAGGAAATCGCCGCCGGGCACCGAATCGCCGGAGACGGTCTGACCGACGGCGTCCTCATACTCGCCATCGAGCATCAGCCCGGTCGCGACGCTGGCGACCGTGTCGACGAGTTGGATTTGCAGCTTGTCGGCGTCCAGCGCCGGAAAGGTCCAGGTGGCGGCGAAGGTCGACGCGTCGTAGCTGAACCCCGTCGCCGCGACCGTCCCCGAGTTGACGCCCACGAGCACCATGTCGCCAATCCCAGCCGCGACGTCCTCGCTGAAGACCACCCGGACCTGGTCCATGCCCGTCCAGGGCAAGGGGTCGAGCTGCGCGGCGTCGTGCGGCATCCGGTAGAAGCCGTCGGCGTCGCCAAGGCCCAAGTCGTGGATCGCCTGGCCGAACGGGTCCGTCCAGCCGCTTCCGGCCAAAAGGACGTCGCTCACCCACGGCGGATCGGCCGGGGCAGGCAGAACCTCGACGTCCCAGACGATCGACTCCTGAAGCGCGTCAAGTCCCGTGCGGACCCACTCGGTCGCGTCGAACGCGTGGGCGGTCACCTCATAGGTGCCGGCGCCATAGCCGTAATCGGTCAACGCGAA
>Ga0180434_10003303_pt1 | contig 20678 bp, 14 predicted proteins | sample SS_ome_7_FD_132453 | JGI IMG/M metagenome (GOLD analysis project Ga0180434, IMG submission 132453) | Hypersaline lake sediment archaeal communities from the Salton Sea, California, USA - SS_1_D_2 metaG | ecosystem: Environmental > Aquatic > Non-marine Saline and Alkaline > Hypersaline >...
TGTTGTTCCCGTGCAGCCTCTTGTAGAACCCGTGCCTCTAGTACGGACACACGGGACGTTCGCCGCCCAGGAAATCTATGTGCACCGGAAGCTCGGAAACAGCGTCATTGGGCAATCCAAGGAAGAAGTTGGTAATCCAGGCGCCATCTTCTTCCGCTGGCACCTCGGGCACATCGGCAATACCGACCAGATAGGCATCCCCATACTTGTCAAGGGGACTGCCCACAAGGGGCTCGAGGTCAGGGTGATGGTGATAGAGCGATTCACCGCTTCTCAACGTGGTGATAACAGACATGGGATAGTATTCGGTGTCGCCATTGAATGGGTAGAAGTCCGCATCAAAATCGAGTGCGATCTGCCCTCTACAGATGTCTATCACGCCAATCAGGCTGTTCGGTTCGATCCTCACTCCCATGATATCCAGGCCCGGGATGAACTGCATAACCGGCACGGCGAAGTCGGCAAACGAAACGCTGAGCACCCCATTGTTGTTGTCTGTAATCGTACCGATCCCATTGGACCCGTGCCCATCATAGGGGTAGGTGACATACTGACCAAGAAACGCCATGGAAAGCTTACCCTCCTTGCCGACCGTCATACGAACCGTGTCAGCTATTCCGGGGTCCGGATGGCCCGGGCAAGGGAAGCGGCCGTCGGGAAAATCGAAGTGCACTTCAAGCTCCGAAACCGTATCGGTCGGCAACGCGAGTACAGTGTCCACATACTCGTCTCCGGTCGGCGGCACGATGGCCACGCTCACCATTCTCAAGTCCCCGGACTCGTCCATGGGACGACCTGTCGTCTCGGTGAAAAGCCCGGAGGAAGTGCCGGTTGTCTGCGTCGTAACTACGGACATGGCCTCTAGCGGGACACCGAAGCTAACGGGCTGGAACTTGCTGTCGAATTCGTAGAAGACCTCACCGGTACAGAAATCGATCTCCCCGATTTGATCCGTAGGTATGATCTTGACATATGCTATGCTCCTGGGAATGAAGGGGAATTCCAGGTCTGTCACGACCATGTCTTCCGTCCGGAAGATCAACTCCGCTTTGCCGCCCCCCTTGTATGTCATCGTCCCAACGGTTCCCGGACCTCGGGCATCATAGCCGTACTCGATCGGCGGATTCCCGATCCTGAGCAGACTATCGTAATGGGAGGTCAATCGGATGCCCCGTTCCGTTCCAATCAGCGGCTCGTTTCCTCCACCATTCGAGATGGAAGGATCAGACCCGCCACATCCAATGAAAGCCCATGTCAATAGCACAAGGCTGAAGCAGACGACCCCTGATCGAAGGAAAGCATTTGTCTTCATCCTTCTGGACTTGACCAAAATCCGCCCTCCCAGGAAAGACCTCTGCGTCTGGAGTATGTTCCATCTCTGTCTTCGTATTAGACAGCTTCCGTTCTATTTTAGTAAATTACCATTTTAGTAGGAATGGCGCAAGGCATTTGTTGCCGGCTCTTCTTCCGCGTGATAAACCTGTCAGGCATGCTATGATGCTCCAAAACATCTGCGGTTGATCATGTCATGAGGCGAATTGAAGCAACAGTGGATTAGGGATATGCGCGACGTCTGGGGGTAAAACATGAGCAGGAGAGAGACCATCTTCATTACCGGGGCGGCTTCCGGAATAGGGCGATCAACGGCGTTGTTTTTCGCCGAAAAGGGCTGGCGTGTCGGGCTGTATGATATTGACGAGGAAGGATTGGCTTCTCTTTGTGAAGAGATCGGCAGGGATCATTCCTGTTACCGGAAGATGGATGCTACGGATTTGGGAAGCGTTCGGGAGGCAGTCGCACATTTCTCAAGCTTCACGGGCGGAGAAATGCATGTTCTCTTCAACTGTGCCGGAATATTGCGAATGGGCCCCCATGCGAATCTCCCGATAGAGGAACAGCACCTTATGGTTGATGTCAACCTCAAGGGCATACTGAATTGCATAGAAGCAAGCTTTGGATTGTTGCAACAAACCGAAGGGGCTCGAATCATCAACATGTCCTCTGCCTCATCACTGTATGGTACGGCGGAACTGGCTGTGTATTCTGCAACGAAGGCTGCCGTCTCTTCTTTGACAGAATCACTCAATCTGGAATTCGAACGATACGGCATCTGTGTGAATGATATACGTGCCCCCTATGTGGACACTCCGTTGTTACAGAGACATGTTAACGCCAGAAGCATTGAAAAAATGGGGGTCAGACTGAAGCCGGAGGATGTGTCGGAGGTTGTGTGGAAGGCTTCCAAGAAGAAGAAACTGCATAACGACACGAAAGGTGTGTGGCCCTTGGTTCTTATGCTCTCTCTACCGTCATTCATCAAGAGGGGGATTCTCAAGGCGTTACTACTATCGAAATGATCCTGGATGAATCGACTGGCCGGCTAATCGGTTTCCGTGGGCAAGCACAATACCCCGCAGCTATTCGACGGGAATGATCACGTGCTCTTCAGCAAACCAGAGTGCGGACTGCGTAAAATCGGCGAAGTTCGGCTCATCTTCAAAAATCAACATCATGATCGGCATGGCTTCTGGTCTCATCATCATGGACCAATCCCATCGGGAATGAAGATGTACATAATAAGGGGCAGCCGTTCCGTGCATCGTTCGAAGAAGCTCGTTCAGAGGATGATCCATGGTGTGAATTTGAACGTACTCATGGACACCCAGGAGGTCAGGATGACGAATGGGGAACAGGCCGTGGTGGTTAAGATAGTAATCCTGAAATTCCGCCGGCGTAAGACTTGGGATCCCGGTTCCGACCCAGGTGAAGACGGTTACAGGCTCTCCAGGCGTACGAGGCTCCTTCCGGAAGAGATGTTCATCCGCCAGCCAGACGGCAGATTGAGCCAGATCCGCAAAGTTCGCTTTGTCATCGATCAACAATTGGAGTCTTTGCTGACCCTGCGAGGTGGTAACGGCATTGGTGAAGGCATCAAGATCCACAAAATACTCCGCCGCGCCATCATAGGCATCCAGGGACCCCCGACTTGCCTGCAGCCAGTCATTCGTCTCATCATCAACCGTGTGTAGCTGAATATACCCCTTGATTCCGAGGCTTGCCGCGTGCTGTTCTACCAACGGCGCATGGACGCCTTGCCAGTATTCAAGGAAGGACGCGGAAGTCAGATCAGGACGGCGCCTATAGATGTAGACGAGTCTCGTCCAAGTCGTGTACCCGCTGGGCTCACAAACACCACTCTCTGCACCACTCGGTATGGAGCACCCAAGATCCAGATCGCTGCGGCAATTCGCGTCATCTGTACAGGGCTCTCCGTGTACATCGGGAAGCCGGCAAGTGCCGACCACGACACCGTAGGTCTCCATAAGAGGGACCTTTTCGCATACAGACAACGTCACGTCTGGCCGACGTTGGGCTGCTCGAATGCACGCTTCTTCGACAGGGACACCACCGTTGCACACCATGCCGTCGAGTTGGGAGCAATCCGCAAGATCATCCCCAATGAGTTCCGCGAGTCCCGCGGGCAATGGGTCGGTTCCGTGATAACAGGGAAACACTTCAGGTGCGGGAGCGCAGCCTATGCTGGCCAGCAAATAGCATAGGCTCAGGCAGCAAAGATGAGTCCGTGTCATATTTCTTCCCTCCCCGAAATGGATCCGGTCCTGCTATTGAACCAATGTGTCGGCCACTCCTTACGGCTCTATCGACAACTACCATTCTCCGCCGCCAAGAACAAGACCCTCCTAACGGAATTGGAAACGGACCTGGATTCTGGTATGGTCTTTCCGGGTTCATCGACCAGAGATCCGGAAACCATCACCCCACGCGGAGCCAGCCAATGAGCACCCGACCTGCACTGCAGCAGAAGAGCGTCACGATCCCAAGTTCCGCCCCGCCCAGGGTCATCCAACGCAAATGCACCCAGTGTGGTCTTTGTCTCACCGTCTGCCCTGCAAACGTGTTCGAGATGCACAACAAGAAAATCGCTGCCGTCAAGACGGAATACTGTATCCAGTGCGGCCATTGCGGTTCCATGTGTCCCTCGAACGCGATTGTTGTCTCCTCGGCCGAAACGAAGACGATCTCCGCTTTCGGCCCGGACGCCCTCCCCTCTCCACGCTCACTGCAACTCCTTCTCCGTGCACGGCGATCGGTGCGTCGCTACAAGAGCAAGCCTCTGACAAAGAAGGATCTGCATTCGATCATCGAGGCTGGAAGGTATACTGCCACCGGGTCCAACTCCCAGAACATTCGCTACATGGTCGTCACGGATCCCAGGAAGATCGCCGAACTGAGGGAGATTACCGTGCCGGCTGTCATGAAGTTGTTTGCCACGGCTGCAAAGACTGCTTCTCTTCCCTTTGCCTCCTATCTCCTGGGAGACGATCTCGCAGACAAGCTCAAGAACCAGTACGGTCCCGGAATGAAGCTCTTCTACGAGCGACAGAGCAGGGGTGAAGACAGGCTCTTCTTCGACGCCCCTGCGATCATGCTCGTGTGCGGTGAAAGGTGGGACGAGACTACAGGTTTCTCGTGTGCCGCGGCCCTGTACAACTGTTCGCTGAAGGCGCACACGATCGGCGTGGGCTGCTGTTTCAACGGGTTTATTCAGACGACTGTCAACAACAATCCTAAGATCCGCAAGTGGTTCGGCATTCCCAGGACCCAGAAGTGCTATGGCGCCATGACCCTCGGCTACCCGGACGTGAAATACAACCGGCTCGTCAAACGCAAACGGCCCGACGTGACATGGTTGTGACAAGATAACATCACTCCCCCTTCTGAAGGGAGGCAGCCATTGCGGCGAAAAGCTCCCGCTGGCCCTTTGGGGGTGTGTGATGCTCTTCACGCGCCACCATTCTCAGCGCTTCGGAGGGGCAGGTGGAGACGCATAGGCCGCAGCCCATGCACAGCACGGCATCGCGTTCGAGGGCGTTGTCGACGATTGAGAATGCATCCATGGGACATCTCTCGATACAGGTTTCACACAGATCGCAGCGTCCCGGGTCCACCTCCACCAGGTAGTTCGAGGGCTGTCCAAGGTTGACCTTCCTCATGGCCTTGTGCTGGTGCAGGATCGCGCAATGACAGATACAGCAATTGCAGATGAAGTCGATGTACTTGCTCGTGTTGCTCGTGCAGTGAACCAGTCCGGCCTCTTCGCTCAATTCCAGAATGCGGAGAGCCTCGTCAGTCGAGATCAATCTGCCGAAACCCCTTTCAGCAGCATACTTGGCGCCGGGGCCAACGCTCATGCAGACTTCTTTCGGCTTGTCACAGGGATTGCCCGTCAACTCCGCGTGGTGTCTGCAGTAACACATAGAAACCGCAATGTGTTCCGCGTTCTTGAGGTACTCCGAGACCTTCTCGTAGGGCTGTACGTTCAATTCGTTGTCGAGTTCCTTCTCAACCGGTAGCACCCGGGAGAAGGGGAAACGGGGTGCGTCAAAGGAAGCGGATTCGTTGCCTGTAACCGGTGTGAGCTCGTCAAAGAGCCGAGCCAGCTTCTTCGCCCGTTCGCTCACCTCGCCGGCCATGAACTGGTACTCATAGATTCCCGGCGCCAGGGGCATCAGTCTGTAGAGCGTGGGCCCGCCTTTCTGGAGAGCAAAAACCAGCCCCTTGTCCGCCATGCTTTCCAGGATGGAGATGGACTCCTCCAGGCCTCTTCCCGCGCCTTCCGCTATCGTTTCCGCTGTTGCCAGTTCGAGAGGCATCGTGCAGGCAAGTTCCGCTTCCTCCGGCGCAAAGAGTTCCTCCAACAGATCGTAGGTGACCTGCACCTTCTGTGGGAGGATGGCCCCTCCCCGCAAGAGCAAAGCGTCGATGAGTCGGTCACACAGATCGCTTCCCATTTCTTTCTCCTTCTTCCTCGGTTAGATGCCCCATTCGAGGCGTCGTTTCACGATTTCGCTGACGATTCTTCCGGTGATGGCCCCCGACGGCGCGCCCCCGGGAGACATAGCCCAGTGACCCACCTGAAAGAGGTTCTTGACAGGCGGGTTGAACCCGGTCAAGAACTTCAGTCCGGAGTTCATGGCCTTCTGCGGGTGAAAGGTCCAACCGGCTGAGGCCCCTCCCGAGTTCAGCGTGTACCGCTCGAAGGTGTAGGGCGTTCCGCTGAACTTGACCTCTATCTTCTCCGACAGCCCGGGGATGACGTTCTCGGCCGTGGCGATCAATCGATCCGCCACCTGCTCCTTGAGGACCCTGTACTTCTTCGTTCGCTTTCCATCTTTCGTGCCCCAGTTGTCAGCGAACTCGGCAAACGCCCCTGTCTGGATAACGACGGTGGACTTGCCCTCGGGCGCCAGAGTCGGGTCGTGGATTGAGTTCACGTTGATGTCGATGGGACCACGGGTGTATATGTCCACGTCACCCGTGCCTTTGTACGCATCGCTCTCCACCCCCTTGTAGTCAGGGAAGAAAAGCATGTGCGAACAGCCACGGGTAGGGATTTCCTCGGGTGGGATGTCAACACCGAGAAAGAGGGTGAAGAACGACTCGCTCACCACGCTCCGCCTCAATTCCTGCTTGTAGGGCTCCGGGACCGCGTCGGGGGGAAGCATCTTCAAATAGGTGCGGCGTGCATCCCCGTTGGAGATGATGAAGGGGGCGCGGTAGATTTCGTCGGCCGCAGTTCTTATGCCCTGCGCCTTGTCTCCCTCCATGAGGATCTCTTCCACCAGGGTCTTGTACTTCATCTCTCCGCCGTGTTCGGTAATGTAGTCGGCCAGGGCATTCGGGATGACCTGGACCCCTCCCATGGGATGGTAGTAGTCCATCAGGAAGGTGAGGAACAGGAGCCCAAAGGAGGCGGGACTGCCGGAATAGCTCATCTGGCATAAGAACCTGTACAAGTCCGGATCGCTCACGTGCTGCTTGAAGTAGTCCTCCATGATCATCGTCAGATTGCGGAAGAAGTCCGGGGCGTATTTCACGGCAGCGGCATGCTTTCGATACCAGCCCGGGAACCCTACAAGAGCCTCCTTCCATGGGGCAAACATGGCGTTCGGCATTTCCTGGAAGGCAAACATAAATTCACAGCAGGCTTGCGCGTCTCCCAGGATCTTCTCGATGCCGTCCGATTCGTGAGGGTAGATGTTCTTCAACTTGCGATAGAAGGCTCCCACGTCGGCCACGGAATCAACACGGAGGAAGAAATCGGGTGAAGCGATGGCGAAGTGGCTCTTTTTGAACTCCATTCGATCAAAAAGGCCGAACTTGCGGAACAACTGAAGGAAGACCCCGCCATCCTCGCAACCCTGAATCCCGCCGTCAAAGGTGTATCCCTTCCGTTTGAAGGACGTGAAACACCCTCCGGGCTGTTTGTGGTGCTCGCACACGAGCACCTTGACTCCCTGTTCGGCCAGGTAGGCGCCCGTGATCAATCCGCCGATTCCCGAGCCGATGATAATCGCATCGTAATCAAACTTCTTCTGGGTTGTCATGTCAGTCTCCGAAAAAATCGTTCATTCGCATGAGCAGGTCCAAGTCACCCTCAACCGTGTACTTCTGTTCCACAAACATCTGCTGGCCGTCCGCCTTTCCGGTCATGATGTCCATCCAGACCTCGAAAGGGGTCGAAATCGTCAGGTCGGGGCTATCCGCCTTTCCCGTGACCACATCAAATTGGCCGGCTTCGATCTTGAAATAACAGTCCCCCTGCACGCTCCCGGAGAAGAGGAACTGCATGACGGCCCGGGTGTCCCCCGCTTTCTCCTTGTTGAATCCCAGCTCCATCAAGGCTGCAAAGGTTTCGATCGATGTGGGTCGAGGTGTAAGCCCCTTCTTCTTGAACTCCAGAGGGGTCACCCTCTCATCGATGCACGTTTGCCAGTACAGGTTCGCCATGGGAGCCATGGACTCGAAATCCGCTATGGGCTGGTTGATCTTCTGCATCGTCTCATCCGATATCTTCAGCGACTCGACCAGCTCCCGTCCTCCCTGGACCGTTGCCTCGAGCGACTCCTTCACCTTCCCCTCCTCCAGCATGACGCTCATGATCTCAGAGGAGGTTCGGTAGATCTCCGCCACCAGATTGTCCTCATAGAGGTAGTTCATGTACGCGCTGAGCTGGTCGAACACCGAGTACTCCGGGAACCCTGCAACCGAAACGGCCACCACGGGCTTCCGGGGATGACGTCGGGGATGGCGAGTAACCCCGCCCCGCAATTCCAGGAACGGTTCCGCAACCGGCAGCGTACGCTCGATGAAGGTCTTCAGGAGGGCGTTCACGGTGTAATGGTACAGGGGCGTAGCCATCACAATGAGGTCGGATCCCACGAACTTCGGGAAGAGCTCTTTGGACATGTCGTCTCTGTGAACGCACTCGCCCGGGGTCTTGCTCCAACAGGTGTAACAGCCGATGCAGTAGTTGATCTTCTTCTTCTGCAGGTTGATGACATCTACGTCAGCGCCTGCCTCGCGCATCCCCTTGACGAGATGATCCAGCACGATCTCCGTCTTGCTCTGCTGTCCGACCCGGGCACTGGAGTTGATGGCCATTACCTTCATACCGTCCTCCCTTTGTCAGGTCCTGTGGGGTGTCGAACACCCTATCAAAAATCAATCTTCTTTACTAGGATTTGTCCATGAGGCCTTGACGGTGAACCGCGCCCGTCATTAGAATCTCTTCCAAGGAGCCGATCCGGCATGAAATCCCATTCGAAACGGACACAAATCCTCTTGGCCGTGGGCATGGTCGTAGGGCTCGCCCTCGCCCTGAGCAGCATCCTGGAGCCGGGTTCCAACAGCCGGGTTCAACTGCCCGAAGGTGTGGCAGCCGTCGTGAACGGCAGCGAGATATCGCAGGAGAGCTTCGAGAGCGCGGTCAGGTTCCTGGCCGCAGACAGCAATAAATTGATCGGACAAGCGGAACGACGTCACGTCCTGGATCGCTTGATCGAAGAGGAGTTGCTGGTACAACGAGCCGTGGAACTGGGCCTGGACCTGAAGGACAAGAGCGTTCGAAACAGGCTGGTAAGGGCCATGATCGAAACGATCGTCTCGGGGGTGGATCAACGGCAGTTCACCGATGAGGAAGTGGAGGCCTTCTTTCTGAAGAACCGTGACTTCTTTTCCGGTGCCGGGCGCGTTTGGGTTCGCTCCCTTCGCTTTGCGGCAAGCGAAGAGCATAGTGACATGGAAGCCCTCGCGTCGGCCAGGGAGGCATCGGCCCGTTTGCGGCAGGGCGAGAGCATCGAGACCGTGACCGAAGCACTCGGCGTATCGTCGAGCCCTTCCATGCCGGAGGGGATGCTACCGCCCGCCAAGGTCCGCGAGTATCTGGGCCCCACCCCGACCCGGGCGGCCCTGGACTTGAACGCCGGCGAGGTGAGTGACCCGGTTCGCGGCGGTTCCGCCTACTTCGTCCTCAAGATGGTCGCCCGTACCCCGCCCTCCTCCCCGTCTTTCGCTGCCGTAGAGCCGCAGGTCCGCGCCGAGATGCGAAAACGAGCCGGAGACGAGCAACTGATGGCTTACCTGAACATGCTTCGCAACCGCGCCGAGATCCGGTTGCCTCCGCCGGAACCGTCATGAAATCGGTGTGGGCCTCCCTCTTCCTCCTTTCTGCTTCGCTTCTCCTTGCCCCGCAAGATGCCCTGCCCCACTACCGGAGCGTCTCTTATTCGACCTGGCACGCCGATTCGGAAGGCGCACGGGTGGAATTCCGGATCAAAGGGCTGGAGCTCACCCGTCTGCCCGCCGAGTTCCCGTGGGTCCGCTATCTCCCGGGAGCCCTGGAGCTGTACGCCGGCGGCGAGCCCTGTCCGGCCGGGGAGGCGGCACGGCTTCCGAACGCGCCGAAGGGCTGGGCCGTCTTCCGTTGGGACATTCAATGCCCGGCTTCCAGGGCACCTTCGATTCGGAGCGATCTGTTCGAAGGAATCTACGTGGGCCACACACACTTCGCGCGGTTGCACTCCAAGGCCTATGCCCGGGAGGCAGAGGTCCTGGAACGTGTGCTCGTGACGGGCCAGGACGCACGATGGGAGCTCACAGACACGACGCAGGCAAAGGCGAGGGGCACGTCCCTATGGGGATACATCCGGCTGGGGGTCGAGCACATCGCCGGCGGCTGGGACCATCTCGCCTTCGTCTTCGCTCTTCTTCTCCTGGCCTCTTCGCTGCGAGAGGTCGTCACCCTGGTCACTGGATTCACCCTGGCCCACAGCCTGACCCTGGGCCTTGCCGTTCTCGGCGTATTCAGGCCGGAGTCCTCGGCCGTGGAGATCCTCATCGGCTTTTCCATCGCCCTGGTGGCCGCTGAGAACAACTGGCTCCTGGGCGGCAAGGACCGATGGGTCCCCACGGTATTCGTCAGCCTACTGCTCGCCGGCCTGGTTCTTTCCGTAGCCGGGTCCGGCGCCCTCTTCCCCGCGGCCTGGGCCGGCATGGCACTCTTCTCTGCGTGTCATTTCGTCCTGCTCGCGAAATCCGGCCGTCCGGAACGGTTGCGTGCGGCCGTGGCCTTCGCCTTTGGCCTGGTGCACGGCTTCGGGTTCGCGGGCGTGCTGATGGAGATGGAGCTTCCGGTGAACCGCCTGCTGCCCGGACTCTTCGGGTTCAACGTGGGGGTGGAACTCGGCCAGCTCGCAGTGGTGGCCCTGGCCTGGCCCCTGGTCCACCGGCTCGAACGCCGGCGGCCGGCTGCTTACCGGCTCTTTGCCGAAACCGGTTCGGCCGTGGTCTTCTGTCTGGGCATCTACTGGCTGGTGACGCGTACCTGGGGCTGAGGGCCGCCTTCCTCCTTGAAATTCAGAAAGATCGGCGACGACCAGGCCCGCTCTTCCGCGTCCGTAAGGCAGTCGTCCTCGTAATCCGTCTTGTCGTTCGCGAAACAAGGGGTCACGGAGACGCACTGTCCCTCTGCATCGTATTCATAGCGCAGTTGCCCGGCGTTGACCGTCGGCGTAGGCTCCTGGATCGCCCGGACGTAGTAGACGGTGTCGCGCCCGGCAGTGGCGAAATCCGGGTCGGTGAATCCAGCGTCGCAGCCGGCCGGATCCGGTTCGCAGGCAAGGACCCTCCACGGGTCTTCGATCAAACCGGCCACCGGTTCGCCCGGCTTGGATTGGGGTCGGATCCTCACCACCTCGATCCGGGTAATGAGCCTCCGTTCGTCAGAAGGGTTGTAGCACTCGCCCCGGCAGAGGTGGTGCAGGCGCTCGGGTGAAAGGGCCGACGTGCTGTATTCCGGGCAACCCGGCTTCTGCCGGAAAGCACCCACCGCACGGACCCGGAACTCCGGATTGTCCGCGGAGAGGACCTGCGAACCCATGGGGGATGTCCGCTCCCGCCCCTCCTCATCGGAACCCGTCACGAGATCGAACCAGAGCAGAATCCGGTCGCCGCTCGTGCCGTAGACCTCTTTCCTCTCCAGAGCTTCCCAGATCGACTGCCTGGCTCGACCCGAACTATGGACAGCGACTAGACCACCCGTTCCGAAGAAGGAAGCGAAGCGTTCGAACTCCGGCACGCGAGGCACGTCGGGACCACTCGGAACGGAACGGGGCTCCGGGGTGGCCTTGTTCGGGATGTAGTCACCGATCTGGGCCAGGCCCGCATCGGTCATCTCCCGCCGGTTGATTTCCTTGTATCCCGTACCCGGACGGGCCGTGTGGTTGTCACTGGAGGCAAGGAACCCGAACTTGAAACGCTTGGGTCGGTCCGGATCGTCGAAATTCGTGATGGCCAGTGCGTACTGGCTCGATCCGCCCGGCCGGTAGTTGAAGGCAGGCATGTAGCAGTCCGTACACTGCCCCGAATCAAGCCAGTCCTCGGTCTTGGCTGCCGGTACGGTCACCTGGCCTTCGGCCCCGGCTTCGACATAGTTCTGACGGGCCTCCCGGGCACGAAGTTCACACTCCTCCGCGCTTTCACCCGCGGCGGCGCATCGTTCTCGAATGATCTCGCCCGCACGCCAGCAACTCGGCAGGTAGTTCGGGGCAGGCTCCGGACAGCTCTGCCTGCCCTCCTCGTCGATTTCGACGGCTCGCCAGTCGCGATACTCTTCGCAGTTGCCGTGGCCGGAGAACACCTCCACCAGAAACTCGTCACGGTCCGGGTCTTCGTGCTGTGCAAGCTGTTTGTCCCAAGAGCTGCCGGGGGGCGTGTAGAAGCCCCAGGTGTTTCCGTGGGGAATGACCAGGTAAGGGAAGCCCCAATCATCGAGCTTCTCGAAAAGCTCACCGGGTGTGGGGGCGCTTTCCAGGCAATCCCCGGGCAGGTCCCGGACCGGAACACCGGAGGGGCAGTCCGCCAGGTCCTGCCGGTCTTGCATAAACCGGGCGGCATCGAGATAAGGACGGCGCCCCTTTCCGCCCGGTGCCGCGCCCACCAAGAGGACACGGAACGGAAAGGAAGTGGGGTCCGCACCCATGGACGGAAACAGGTTCGGCCTCGAGGCGATGGGACGCCTCGGGACGGCGTCTTCCGCTGTGTCGCGCAGGACCACGTTCTTGTGGCCGTAGTGATCCTCGGGCGTATCGCCCTTCTGGGTCCACTCCCAGCCGAGAAACGTGACCATATCCGGGTTTTCCGGATCGCCGGCCACCGCATTGCATTGACGGACCGTCTCCTTCATCTCTGCCCACTGGTACGGCGTCAGGCCCTCGGCGTGATCGTTGATCGACCAGAAATCCAGTTCCGCGCAGAAACGGGCAAAATCACAGGCATCCGCAGGAGGGTGAACGCCCTCGCCTTGGAACAGGGGCAGGCTGATCATGAAGGCGTCCAGGGAGAAGGTGGTGTGGACGTGCAGATCGCCGAAAAGGATCTGCTTTGCGTCCGGAACACCCGGATCCGCCGGATCCCCGGAACTCGTCGGGGCCTTCATGGCGGAACGCTGCAGAGAACCACGACCTTCTACGGCTTCGGCAGGAATCGATCGGGCAGTGACCTCACCGGCATCCTGACGGGCGCCGAACCAGCCCCTGCCGATCCCGTACACCGCCACCCCGACCAGAAGAAGGAAGAGGAACAGGAACAGGAGGATACGCCGGATCATCGAGGCTCCCTCCCTATGCGTCGGACGCCCCGTAGGCATCTTCTAATGTCGGGGGCCGGGTGTCCGACCGACGGACCATGGAGAGGCTTTCGGTGGGACAAACCGACACGCAGTTGCCACACCCCACGCAATGGTCTATGTGGACCGTAACGACCTCCCTCTCCAGACGCAGCGCTTCCATCTGGCAACGATCGAGACAATCGCCACAACCCGTGCAGGTCTCTTCATCAATGGCCACCTGGAAGTTCGACAGGGCCAGCATGGCCTTGACATCTTGATCTCTCAGCATCTTCAGGAAACCGCAGCAGCACCCGCAACAGTTGCAGACAAAAAAGAGACTATCCGCATTGTTGTTGGCGTTGTGAACCAGGCCCGCCTTTTCAGAGTCTTCCAGGATCTGCAGGCACTCTTCTTTGGAGATCCGTTTGCCGAACTTCCGGTCCGCCACGAAATCGGCCGCCTTTCCAAAGCTCAGGCACGCACGTTCCGGCAAATCCTCGAGCTTACATGGATTGTCGAGCAGGTAGGCGTGGTGCCGGCAATAGCAGACTCCGGCAGCAAAGGATTCCTCGTTCTCCACCATTTCGGCCATCTTTTCAAAGGGGAATATCTCCGTGCCCGGAGGCAGTTCCTTCTCCACAGTGATCGTTCGCGCAGCCGGATCGGGCGCGAACTGCTTCGCCATTTCCGGATCCTTCAGGGCCGCGACCATCAGGTCCTCCACGGTCTTCCCGAATTCGTGCATCATCCGGGCGGCCCTCCGGTCGTGCTCCGTGTCGGTCCCCCTCATCAACTGAAACTCCCACACCCCGGGAACAAAGGGCGTGAGCGAATACTCCGTCTCCCCCGCATCGTTCCTGGCGGTGAAGATCAATCCGCTGTCCGCCATGGTTTCGAGAGAAGCGACGAGCTCATTTTCGTCGCGATTCAGCTGCTTCGCGAGGTCCCCGGCCAGATGGTTCCCCTTCGGGATGACCGCACCCAGGGCCGCCTGTTCGTCTGTATAGTACTCCCGCAGGATGTCCAGGAACGCATCCACCAGCGGCATCTTGACCGGATACTCGTTGAGTCTCTCTCCCAGCTTGTAATGGACGTCCTCACTCATGGCTGTCTCCTTGTGAATGGGCCTGTCGGGGGAAAGGGCTGCCAACCGCCTGCAATCCGCGCAGCATAGTGCAAGCCTTCCTAACCTGTCAACAAGAAAGAAATTTCCTCGGTTGACACGTAGATCCCATCCCTCTAGACTGCTCCCGTTTCGATCCACAAGGGAAACCTCATCAACCCGTCCATCCCGTACTTCTTCCATAATTCGACAACGAGGATCAGGAGCAAATGACACGAACACGTACCTTTGGAGAGGGGTTTCCGCCTCGGTCCGTCGGCATCGTCGGCGTTTCGCGCAAAGAAGAAACCAGAGCGCCGGGATACTCCGGGTTGAAACTGTTCCGCAGCCTGAGGACTTCGGGATATGGAGGGAGTCTCTACCCGATCAATCCAAAGGCGGGTGAAATCGACGGTGTAGATACCTACCCGGATGTAGTCTCCGTTCCCGAACGATTGGACCTGGTCGTCATTACAGTCCCGGCCGCCGTGGTACCCAAGGTGCTCGAGGACTGCGTCGCGGCAAAGGTCCGGAACGTCCAGATCTGCACGTCCGGGTTCGGAGAAACCGGGACGGAAGAGGGCAAGGATCTGGACAACAGGCTGCGGGAGATCATTCAGAAGGGGGACTTTCGCGTCCTGGGGCCGAACTGCATGGGGTTCCACATTCCGTCCGCCAGGTTCAGGATGTTCGAGGAACTGGAACTCGCCCTCGGCCCCGTGGCCCTCATCTCCCAGAGTGGAGGGCAGGCCCGGGCATTCCTGCTTCACGGACCGGAATTTGGAATCGGCTTCAGCAAGGCGTTCAGTTACGGAAACGCACTCGCCATCGATGCGCCGGATTTCCTGGACTATCTGGCAGACGATCCGGAAACCCGGATCATCTGCATGTACCTCGAGGGCATCCGGGATGGAAGGCGCCTCGTCGATCTCGTGAAGCGCGTGAACCCCGAAAAACCTGTCATTGCCTGGAAGGCGGGATTGACGGAGCCGGGAGCAAAGGCCTCAGCCTCGCACACGGGCTCCCTGAAGGGGGACGGACAGATCTGGAATGCCTTCTTCAAGCAGACCGGAGCGGTGCGCGTCGACACGCTCGATGAACTGCTGGACGCAACCATGAGCTTCGTATGCCTCGAACCGACCGACCGCGCCCGGGCGGCGGTGCTCGGGATCGGTGGCGGCGCTACCGTGGCGAACGGAGACGTCTGCGGGAGGGAGGGGATTGAAACGCCAACCCTTTCGGAAGCAACCCTGAAGCGCATGTCCGAGTATATCCTGCTCGTGAACCAGGGCTTAGCCAATCCACTGGACATACCTGCCGCCCTCTCCGACCCCGACGCGCTGTCTCGCACGCTGGCGCTGGTAACCGAAGACCCGGAAATCGACCTGGTCATCCTCTGCGTTGCCGCCGAATTCCTTGCAGGGGCCTGGGGCGAGGCTATGCCCGGGTTCAAGAGGTGCATGAGCGAGTTTGTGCAAGGATACGCAGGCGGAAAGCCCATCGTTGTCGCCATCGAGGCCGAGGGCTGTTTCTGTGACGCCGAACGGCATGCCCGGGAGCTGAGGGAAGCGGGCATCACCGTGTTCCCGTCCCTGGCCAGGGCGTGCCGGGCCCTCAGGCGATTCGCCGGTTATCACAACTTCAAGGCCAGGCGGGGAACCTAGCGGCTGCCGCCCTGAACAAAGTCCCGGCACCCGTTGATCTCTTCCTTCGGATCCAGGGTCCAGGCATCGCCCCTTACGTATTGCCGTACCTGTATCCAGATGGGCTCGCTCGATATCTTCTTTCTGGACAAGAAAACGATTATCTAGTAACATCTCTTTATTCGAGCCTCAGATTTAGTTCTTCAACGGGACGGACGAAGCACCCTAGAGAAAGATCAGAATGAGCAGATAAAGATACGGAAGCGGTATCAGGTAGATTTCCTGAGTGACCGGGGATGGGCATGAGATCAACTCTTCTCATCTCGTTTATGGCGATTGTCTTTCCGGCGACCTCCTCGATTGCTCCCTCATCGGCTAAGCAGTTTCCTCTTTTCGGCAAGCCGCTGAATGTCTTCGGCTTTGCTTCCCAATCCGTCCAGATCAGCCTGAAGGGCAATCACTACCACGTGGAACAAGGTGTGCAGCAGGCCCTGCTGACTGTCTTCGGTGAGTTGGACTACCGTCCGCGTCACAATATGACCTTCTACGTCTCAGGGCTTCTCACCATGGACCTGGTCTACGACCTCAAACACGACGACAGGTCTTGGAACGAAAAGTTTTTCAGCCAATCCCGGAGCCGAATGTACATAGACGACCGGGACTGGCAATTCCTCAAGGAGTGTCACCTCACGTGGAAACCGGGGTATTTCCTGTTTCGTGCCGGGAAACAGATCGTCTCGTGGGGGGAGATGGATTTCTTCCGGATCATGGACCAGATCAACCCGATCGACGAGCGGCGGGGGTTCTCGGACGTCGAATTCGAGACGACGATCATCCCGACCTGGCTGGTTCGGGCCGAGTGGTGGCCTCAGCTTAATCTTCGGTGGCTGGAGGAAGCGGGACTACAATTTGTGTTCAACCCCAACATTGAGTTCATCCCAAACCAGGGACTCAACACGGGGAATGATTACGGAGGAATCTGGTCAGCAGCTGCGGAGGTTCCAAACCCGGTGTACGATCAGATCGGAATCGGCACGCCGACGATGTACCTGGGCCGTCCAGACCTGAATCGGGTTGTGGGACCCGACAATCTGGACGATGCGGGGTTCGAGTACGCCCTGCGTTTGAGCTTGATGATCAAGGGCAGCCTTCTGACCCTGAACGCGTTCTACGGGCTGGACAATTCACCCCAGCTGCTCCTTGATGGCTTCGTTGAGGATCCGCTGTTGTCCCTGATTGCGGGCCAACCCGTCCCCGCCTTGGGGACTGCATCGGATGGAACCTCGATCGTCTATCCCATATTCGAAGGGGTCTATCCGCGTCAGAAATTCGTGGGGATTACATGGACCGGCAATTTGCCGATCCTGATTACCGCTCTCGGCGGGGTCAATCCGCTGATTCGCACGGAAGTGAGATACCAGTTCGACAAGTCGTACACCGATGCAAGCCAGGCCGTGATCATCGAGTCGGATTTCCTTGACACGGGAATCGGCCTGGACTGGAAGGTCAAGATACCCGCACTGAATCCGAGGGCCTTCTTTTCAGTGATGCCTCAGTTCTTCTACAAGCGGATTCTCGATTACCCCGAAGGTATCGCCCTTAACGACCATCCGGAAAAAGACGATTACGCGGCCACACTGGTTCTGAGCACTTCGTATATCAAATGGCGAATCGTCCCGCAGGTTGCCCTCGCTTATCTGTTCAACACCGAATCGCACTTGATCATCCCGTCGCTGACGTACTTGAGGAACGACCGTTGGCATTATGCCTTGGAGGCGGCGATCTTGGGGGGACAGAAGCCGAACACGGGTCTCTGGCTCTTCAGAAAGAACGACTACATCGCCTTCAAGGTGAAGTTCAACTGGGGTTGAGGGGGAACCGCGTTCAACAGAACGCGATGCAAGGGCTTAATGGCGGGTACAAAGCAGGAGGAGGCCATGCGAAGGACTAAAGGCATTGCCTTGGCGTGCCTCGTTGGGATCTTCCCGGCATGGTCCGCCTGGGCGGTTCAGCCCTACCACGCCCCGATCACCGACATCCTGGCTGTCAAGAACATCCTGGATGACCCAGCACCGTTCTATTCCAATTGCGGTTACTACCGAGCATTCATACCGGAAGAAGTCTGGAATCAGATCACCTTCGATCCGGAAGAGAGCAGAGCCCTGTGGGAGAAAGCTGTAGGGTTCAGGGCTCCAGAAGTCGTCGGCCAGATCGCACCGGAAATCAAGCCCGGGAGATATACCCTCGCAGACAAGAACAGTTATCCCTTCGAGGCGTTGATGACACCTTATCACTACAAGCGGTTCAACCCGCCGGGAACCGCGGGTCTCCCGAACCATATAGGCTATTTCACGGAATTCGAGGTTGTGGAAACCAGGCAACTCTGGCACGCCCTTCCGGTCGGGAAGGCAACGATCGAGAACAAAGGAAAGACCCGTCTCGACGAAGAGGGTTATATCAAACACAAAACCTACGTGTCGGGCTATCCGTTCCCAAGACCTTCGGGCCGACATAAGGCATGGCAGATCGTGTACAACCTGAAAAAACGGGTATCCGAACCCGAAAGTGCCGCGTTGTATGATCTAACCGTAGGCGTGAACGGCAAACACCGAATCGACCACATCGGAAAGGGCCACTACTACTGGCTCACCGCCGAAGGTCGCGTGATGTATCCGCCTTACGGATGGTTCGACAAGAGAGCCGAAGTGCAGGGAGAGAGGCTGATCCTCTTGTACATGGCCTTCTCCCCTCGCGACCTGTTCGGGAACGCCTACTATGCAACCCTCTACGCGAACCCAATGAAGGATGTCAACTTCCTCGCTTATGTAAACTTCCTCCGGAGGATTCGGAAGATGTCCAGCACGGACAGCCAGGACCAGGCCATAGGACAGGATCTGGCTTTCGACGATACCGCCGGCTTTGCCCAACCTATTCGGCCCGACCGTTTTCCTTATGAAATGCGCGTGATAGAGGAGCGTGAGTTCCTGGTTCCGGCCTACACCTTCGACGGGGCCAGCTACCTGGACACAAAAGACAACTGGAAATGGAAAGGGCTCAAATTCAAACGAAGGCCCATGTGGGTGATAGAGTTAGAGCAGCTGGACAAGAACTATATTTACAGCAAGCGAGTTTTCTACGTTGACAGGGAAACCCTCTTGACTCCGCTCCAGGAAATGTACGACCAGAAGGGCAGGTATTTCCGCACGATGGACGCCGAGTACGGTGTTGTGGAACCCCTTGGTTTCTTCAACGGATTTCACGTGAGCACCTGTGACTGGGTCGACACCCATTGTACGTGGTCTTTCGCTCCGGCCTATCCGGCGCTGTGGCTCTCCCGGAAGGACATCAGCCTGCATAGCATGATGATGCAGAAATAGCTTTTCGAAAAGACACAACATGAAATGCCACCAGTGTTCATACCTGAACCGTCAGGGGGTAAGGTTCTGCGAATCCTGCGGGGCCAAACAGGAGCTCTCCTGCCCTACCTGTGGGTCGGGGCCCCCCTTGAACGGCTTTGTATGTGACGTATGTGGCAGCGATTTGGGCGAGAGGAAGGCTTCCCTTCTCATTCACAACGGCCGACCTCTATCCTACACGCCGGCGTCGCTCGCCGATAAGATCCTTTCCTCCCGAAAATTCATTGAAGGCGCGCGAAAGATGGTCACCGCTCTCGTCGCCGATGTGGCTGACTACACCTCCATTTGTGAGAGGCTCGACCCCGAAGAAGTCCATCGTATCATGGACGGTTGCTTCAGGCTCCTGGCGGATGAAGTACACAGACACGAAGGAACGATCAACCAATTCATGGGGGACGGGGTCATGGCGCTTTTCGGCGTCCCTCTGTCCCACGAGGATCATGCGCAGAGGGCCTGCTCCGCTGCGCTTCGAATACAGGAGTCCATGGAAGCATACGGAACCCATGTGGCCGAAAACCATGGAATTGTCTTCCAAATGCGCATGGGTCTTCATTCCGGTCCTCTGGTGGTCGGCTCGATAGGCGAAGACCTTCGTATGGATTATACCGCCATTGGAGACACCACAAATCTCGCCTTCGCGATAGAAATGCAAGCCGAACCGGGAACTGTTCTCGCTTCCGAGAGGACACACAAATTGAGCCGAGATTCCTTCCATTTTATTTCGAAGGGATACATCACCGTTGAGGGGAACGCTGCCCCTTCTGAGGTATTTCGATTGCAGTGCAGTCGCTATGCACTCCGGCCCCGTCTGGGACTCGAACGACGGATCCAAGCACGGATGGTGGGCAGAAAAAACGAGCTCGCTCTCCTCGGGGATCGACTTCGAAAGGCCACCACAGGAGCGGGTTCCATCATCAACATCGTCGGCGAGGCCGGGATGGGAAAATCGAGACTCGTAACTGAGCTGGTGAACAGAAAAATGCCGCAGGGTGTGACACATCTTCAGGGCACAGCCTTGTCCACGGGGAGGCATCTGAGCTTTCATCCTATTATAAGTCTTATTAAGGATTGGGCGCGGGTCAATGAGGAAGACTCCGAGACCGATGTCCATCGAAAGCTCTTCTCGGCGATTGCAGCGGTAACGCCAGAAGAAGCGAACGAAATCTTTCCCTTTGTATCGACCCTCATGGGATTGAACCTCACCGGAAGAGAAGCCGAAAGGCTGAGAGGGATGGCGGGAGAGGCGCTCCAGAAACTGATCTTGAAGAGCATTCGAGACTTACTCACCAGAGCAACCCAAGACACTCCAATCCTGGTTGTGATGGAAGACCTTCACTGGGCCGACATCAGTTCTATCAGCCTTCTGCAGACTCTATTTCGCATTGCCGAGACACAGCCGGTCGTCTTCATAAATCTGCTCCGTCCCGGATACCCTGACACAGGCGATTACCTTCTCTCTACAACCATGGAGAAATATCCTGGGCTCTGTTTCCTTGTGAGACTGGACGCACTGGATGAACAGATGAGCGAAGCGCTCATTCAGGAAA
>Ga0180434_10003311_pt1 | contig 20662 bp, 22 predicted proteins | sample SS_ome_7_FD_132453 | JGI IMG/M metagenome (GOLD analysis project Ga0180434, IMG submission 132453) | Hypersaline lake sediment archaeal communities from the Salton Sea, California, USA - SS_1_D_2 metaG | ecosystem: Environmental > Aquatic > Non-marine Saline and Alkaline > Hypersaline >...
CTGATTACCATATCCCCTGGCTCAACCTGGCCTTTGACGGGCTGGAGCAGGGCACAACCGACACCAGGCTGGAAGCCTTCATGTACCAGGCCCGGGAGCATATGAGGAAAAAGCGCTGACAGGTAGCAGCTGGAATACTGTTCATATAGAATTGACAATAATGCCTTAAAGTGTTAATATCCAGTATAACATAAACAGAATTACTGGAGAACTGGTCTTGTATAAAGTCTTATTAGAGCAAAACCCATGGTGGAGCGGGGAGCCATTTGAAGAAAAAGCTGGAGTAAAGCGGCCAAAATATCTTGACCAGATAAATACCCATAATACTTCCACTATGATCTCCATATTGACCGGCATAAGGAGAGCTGGCAAAAGCGTATTATTCTACCAGAATATAGACCAGCTTATAAAAGGCGGTGTTCCTCCTGAAAACATCCTTTATTTTAACTTCTTTTTTATCAGCAAGGATCACCACCATATTAAAATACTGGACACTATTTATAATACATACATAGAGAACATGGACCCGGCAGAAAGCCAGAAAAAATATCTTTTTCTGGATGAGATACAGGAGATAGAAGGTTTCGAAAGCTGGGTACTCAGATTTCATTTAAAAAACAGGGAAAAGGTAAAGATATTTTTAACTGGTTCTAGTTCAGGTCTTTCTTCGTCTGATATATCCTCCTATTTTACAGGCCGCAATATCACCCTTAAGATATTCCCCCTGGATTTTAATGAGTTTATGGATTTTGCCGGGCTGGACATAACTAAAGATGCTGAATATAAGGTGCTTTATGCAAAACAGGATATTATAAAAAGTGCTTTTTCAAGATTCCTCAGGACAGGTGGATTTCCTGAAGTGGTGCTGGACCCTGCAAATATGCGGTCTATTCTTTCCTCTTTTATGAGCGACATCATATACCGGGACATAATCAAGCCCTTCGGTATTGAAAAGACGCTGGAACTTGAGGGGCTTGCCAATTATTTGCTGTCAAATTCTACCAATCTTTTTAGTTACAGAAAGACTTCCAGGTCTATCGGCATCTCTTATGAGACTGTCCGAAAATATATTGCTGCTTTTGAGAAATCATCACTTTTCTACAGGCTCCCGCCGTTTTCTTTATCCAGGCTTGCGCCTGTATCCGAAAATGCCAGTGATAAGATTTATTCAGCTGATATCGGCTTCATGAATTTTGCCCGAATATCGTTTACGGAGAATTACGGTCCCATGGCCGAGAACCTTGTATATAATTATCTCAGTGAATTTTTCAAAGAGACGCTGGGATACTACAGGGATGCCGGATCAGAGATAGATTTCATATTTATCTACAGGAATAAGACGATGCTGCTCCAGGTTACCTTTACCGACGATATAGATAAAAGGAAAGAAAAGGCTCTCCTGCTTCATCAGGACAAGTTTAAGAACCCGGTTAACCTTATAATCACAAAGGATACATATTCTTCAAGATCTTTTGACGGGACCAGTATCGCATATGTCCCCCTGTGGTATTTCCTCATAAGCGGAAACAGGTTCTTAAGCGGGTTGTAAAAGACAATGGTACCATTGATAAGCCATATGCACCTTCATAATTATGTTATTATAATGACATTATAAAAGGAGTGTTTTATATGCCAATAATAAGACCTATAATCGACCTGACTCCTGATAATATCACCGACTATGGTGTCTGCGGGTATAAGGATACAAAAAAGCATGTGGAGCTCCAGCGGAAGATAAAATGGTTTGAGAAATACTACCCCGGGGGGCTTAGGATAAAAGCCCTGATAACAAAGAAGGGCGGATACCAGGGCATGCTGGAGTACATCCCCGGCAGGTTTGCCCACCGGCCGGTTGATGCTGAAGGATATATGTTTATCCACTGCATCTTTGTGGGGTTTAAAAATGAGTTTAAGAAAAAGGGATATGCCTCATCCCTTATAGATGAATGCATAGATGATGCCAGGGATAAGGAAATGTCCGGAGTGGCAGTGGTTACTAGAAAAGGTCCTTTTATGGCAGGCAGCGAAATATTTCTAAAGAAGGGTTTTAATATAGTAGACAGCGCCAGTCCCGATTTTAGTTTGCTGGCAAGAAAGTTTGATGAAGGATCAAAAGACCCCGGTTTTAAACCCGGCATGACCGACAGTCTTAAAAAATACAGTAGGGGGCTATATATCCTGCGATCACCCCAGTGCCCATATACTGAGAAAAATGTAAATGCCATCCTGGACTCTGCAAAAGATAGATTCGGCCTGGATGCATATCTTGTGGATCTAAACGATTCCGATGCGGCCCAGGATACGCCATGCCCCTTTGGGTCATTTTGCATCATCTACAATGGAAAAATTATTGCCCACCATCCAATCAGCAATACCAGGTTTGAAAATATAATGAAAAAGATCATACTGCCGGTGTAATGAAAAAAATACCCAACCTTATGAGCGAGATCATAGCATTTGTCACGAAAAACTTTACTTCCATAAAGTTCGTAAAGCTTTCAGATGCTGAGAAGCTGATAGCTTTCCCGGAACTGCCTGATAGTACTGAAATAGATTCCCTTACCTTTTCCCTTATATCTATATTTTTCGGCACCCCCATCGGCTGGACCCGTCTGGACCCAACAGGGGTAAGGAAACTGTACAGGCATAATCTTGATGTCATCATAAAGGGTGTAAGGAAAAACAAATAATACTTTTTAAAATAAAAGGAGGATGTGCTTATGAGACAGAAGATAAGAAAGGGCATAATACTTGCCGCATTTATGCTTTTTCCTGCAATATTCTATTACTTCTCACCCTACCTTATAATAATGGGTGCTTCGGAAGGAGTGATATCGGGAAGCTTTATTGTATTGATGGTACTCTTCCTGTCAGCACTGTTTCTGGGACGTGGTTTCTGCGGCTGGTTCTGCCCGCTGGGAGGCATGCAGGAAGCCTGTTTCACAGCCAGGGACAGGCCTGTAAACAACAGATTCAACTGGATAAGATATATAATATGGGTGCCCTGGATAGGTATAATCATCTATATGGCAGTAACTGCCGGAGGATTTACCAGGGCAGATTTCCTGTACCAGACCACCTACGGCTTTTCCATAAATGATGTATATGCATTATTTATTTACCTTATAGTAATAGTAATAACACTGGTGCTCTCCTTTGCAGTGGGGAAAAGGGCTGTCTGTCATTATGTATGCTGGATGTCTCCCTTTATGATAGCAGGAAGGAAGCTAAGGAACCTGTTGAGGTGGCCATCCCTGAGGCTTAAGGCTGATAGTGACAAGTGCACAGACTGCATGAAGTGCACCAAGAACTGCCCCATGAGTCTTGATGTCATTGCCATGGTAAAAAGCGGGAAGATGGAAAACCCGGAATGCATCCTGTGCGGCACATGTATAGACAGCTGCAGGCAGGGTGTCATTCATTATACTTTTAGCAGAGGAGTTTAATTTAATGGCTACTTATAATATTTTCTGGCCCAAAACACATCTTTGAGGTATTTTAGTTCATAACCCGGTCTATAGGCTAATCCCTACTAATGTTTCGACTGGTATGCTGAAGGATTCCGATTATGGTATCTGAACTCTAAAAAAGCTTAACATATATAATGATGTAAAGTAATATGTTATAAAGTTCGGTATCCGTTTGCCATATACAGAGGACATAATATGAAGTCCCTATCACTTAAGTCAGGCATCAGGGTATTTATAGCCGTATCCATAAATACTGAAATTGCGCTTCATCTATATAAGCCAGGGGATTTTAACACAATCGGGAAATTGGAAAAAATAGGCACAGTTGGATAATAAAAAAATATATAAAAAATACTTTATCGAAAAAAAATTCGAAAGAGTCGGTCTTTTTGAAGCCATTAAAAGTAAATATGGCTGCAAGAGCGCTCTATATCCCGGAAGCTTTATCCATATTGCACCATCATTTGTATTCCCGGATGTGATATATGTCGATAACGATACCCGGGCAAAGACATTTTTTAAAGATACCCATCAAGTAAATAATATCATCCGGTCAAGAAAAATATATGATCAAGAAAGCACTGTGAAATTTTATAGCCAGAGCTATACAAAGCCCCTGGACATAGCTGAAGGCAGCATGGATCTTCTTATTTCGCAATATGCAGGTTTTATATCTCTTCACTGCAAGAAATATCTTAAAGACAGCGGAATACTGCTGGTAAATAACTCTCACGGAGATGCATCCATGGCGAGACTGTATGATGACTATGCTCTTATAGCAGTTGTAAAAAAGCAGGATGATAATTATAAGATAAGCGATAAAGACCTTGATTCATATTTTATTCCAAAGAAGCCCGTAAATATTACCAGAAGTTATCTGGAGGAGATCCAAAGGGGTATTGCCTATACCAGGTCAGCTTCTTCATATGTATTTGAAAAAAACAAAAAGAATTAATATAAGCAAAGACCTGGAGCTGAAGATATTGGATCTATTTCAATACAAAAGCAAAGGCATGTGAGTTTTCAAAAATAAGTCTTAAGGCAAAGCCTGTATCATTCTATAATTGAGCAATCCAGGACAACTGCTGGAAAGGATCCAGCTATTGTTGTTTTGCCAGCTCTTTTATCTTGCTGAATAAAAAAGCTCCAAAATATGTAACAGTATTCTGTCCATTAGTATATTTCATTTGACACCTCTCGGCTAAAGTAGATACGTTCATGCAATATGCTTCCAGGGATGAGATTGCTTTATCAGGGAATCTGCAGGGCTTATCATCTGTGAGGGCACAAACTTCACAAACCGTACACTCACCTGCAGTTAGCTGGAGATAATCGCCCAGGTGCTTTCCAATGACCTTATTTATCTCATCTGCTACTTTTGAATGTCTTTGTGCAGCTTCTTTCATCCCATCAAAATCAAAAGAATCCTTGATCCTGGACACTGTTTGAAAAACCAGGGCTTTTTCATGACTTTTGGCTCTATCTATCAATTCCTGGCTATCGCCCACATTGGGCGGGCATGCATAATTCTTGCCATAATTTCCACAAACATTTGCTTCACAGTAGCTTCTCAGATTTATATCAAATGGTACATTACCGGTAGATATTATAGATGCCTTAAATGCTCCGGCTTTAATGCAAATATTAACAAGATCATTTTCATTCACTATAAGATCTCCTTCATAGCTTCATTATTATAGTCAATTATATTTATAGATATTTGGTAAATGATATACTGAGAGGCATTATATGATACTTTTGATATATTAGGTAGTCGGGAGAAACAATAATCAGGGCATATTCAATCTTTAATGTCTGTGTAGTTATCATTTGCGCTGCACAAAAGAAAATGAACATGTTAAATGGAGGGAAATGGGTAAAGTCCAGAAGATAAACGGCTATATTTTTCTAACCCTATTATTAATATTAATCATAACTTTCTATACCCGAAACAATATACGTAATGTAGGCGGTATAGCCGCTGAAACACTTAACCAGCCTGTACAGGAGGAAATAACTGATGCAGGGGAAATAGAGTTTGAAAAGGACGGCTATTTATGGCAGGCAACACCTGTTTATGATTATGAGATAAGCGGTCTTGTCGTGGGAAGAAGGGATTACCAGATATTCAGCATCGATGAATATACCAGTCTTTTCCCCATAGACCTGGGCATGATCTGGGGAAGCAATGCTGCCAATAAAGCCTATCAGGATAAGCGGATAAAATTCAAACAGGATTCCCGCTGGTGCTGGGTCCGCTGGAGCGGAGATGCCGTTTTTAACCTCAATGAATTCTCAAACAATCATCTATTCACCGAAAAGAAGCACCTTGTAGATGATGTCAAAAGGATCTACCGGGGTGACCAGTTGACCATAAAAGGCAAACTGGTAAATATCATTGCCATCCCATTAGAAGATAATGGCGTATCCGGACAAAATGAACTGACCTGGATAACAAGTACCACCAGGATGGATGACGGGGCCGGAGCATGTGAGATAATCTATGTGGAGGAGATAGAAGTATTAAAAAAGGGCAATATGCTGTCGCGTTATTTATTCTGGTTTAGTCTCTATGGATCGATCCTTATAATTGTCTGGAGCATATCATATTTCCTTTATAGCATAAGAAAAAAATGAAAGTTTTCGGAAAAACAGTTTTTACTCTGTAGAAAACCCATAATTTTTAGTTGATAAAAACTGGAACTACTCTTAAAATACTATTTCAAAAGATCGATGGCTGGCATTATAAAGGATCCAAAATATCTCTTCTTTCTGTTGTTTAAATGAAAACTACACAATTCAAAGAAAAATATGGGCAGTATGCGCTGGTCGCCGGAGGCTCTGACGGACTGGGCTTTGCTTTTGCAGAGGCGGTTGCCCGGCGGGGCCTGGACCTGGTATTGATTGCCCGCCGGGAAGACCGGCTGAAAGCAGCGGCAGCCCGGCTTAAAGAAAAATACGGGATTGATGTGATCCCTATTGCAGCGGATATGGCAGATTACGAAAATGTGAAAAAATTGCTCTGCACCCTTGAAGTCTCAATCGGTTTACTTGTATATAATGCTGCATTTGCTCCAATCGGCTTATTCGAAAATACGGGCGAAGATCATCTGGCTCTTGCCGCAGCTGTAAATGTAAAAGCGCCGCTTCTTCTGACAAAACTTTTATCTGCGCCTATGATACAGCAAAAAAGGGGAGGCATCGTGCTGATGTCATCGCTTGCCGGGGCACAGGGAAGCCCGAACATCTCCGCTTATGCGGCAACAAAATCATTTAACGCCATCCTGGCAGAAGGTCTCTGGAAAGAACTAAAGCCGCACGGGATAGATGTGCTTGCCTGCTGTGCCGGTGCAGTTCTCACTCCCGGCTATGAGCAGGCCGAGAAGACCAGGCCGGCGCCGGGAACCCTAAAAGCCAGTGAAGTCGCTGAAAAGACACTGGATGCTCTGGGCAAAGGTCCGGTCATAATCCCCGGGCTGATAAATAAATTAGGCCATTTTATACTTACCAGGCTGCTTGGCAGAAAAGCTGCAATCAATATAATGTCGAAAAACACCGGAGGTTTGTCATGAAGATCTTTTTAGGCCTGATCACCCCGCTGACCGCATATTTAGTAATCACGCTCCTGCATATGATCATACCGGCCAGAAGGACCAGGGGATATGTAAAAAATGAGATAACAGGCAGATCGATGGATTACAGGATAAATGGGATATTTGTTCTTTTAGCAAGCATCCTCGTCTGGTTTCTTCTGGGATATTTTAATATAGTGCCATACGGATGGCTGTATGAGGCCAGATGGACTGGTTTTATGGGCGCCTGCATAATCGGATCAGTATATTCCTTGTACATTGTCTTCAAACATCCATCTACCGGCAGGTCTTTCCTTGCTGATCTCTGGTTCGGCAGAGTAAAAGATTCCCGGCTTAAAGACGGGTTTATTGATGCAAAGATGTGCCTGTATTTGATGGGGGCGGTTATGCTTCAGCTGAATGTCCTTTCTTTTGCGGCTTACCATATAATAAATGTCGAAGATATAAACTATGGTTTTCTTCTGGGATGCGCAATGCTGACCTGGTTCTGCTTTGATTACCTGATATTCGAAAAGATCCATTTATGGACATATGACTTTATTGCTGAACGCGTTGGATTCAAATTAGGATTTGGCTGTCTTGCGTTCTATCCTTATTTCTATACTGTCTCGCTCTGGTTTACCGCCCATCTACCCCATCCCGGTCATCCCCTGTGGCTTACAGTACTCTTCGGGCTGCTCTTTCTCTGCGGCTGGGTGCTGACACGCGGGGCAAATATGCAGAAGTATTTCTTTAAGACCGCTCCCGGCAGGAAATTTTTCTGGATAAGACCTGAAGTCCTCAGCGACGGCAGGCTCAGCCTGCTTGCAAATGGGTTCTGGGGCGCAAGCCGCCACATCAACTATCTTGGCGAGATCATACAGGCTGCAGCCGTAGCTCTTGCCGCAGGCTACTTTGGGATATGGATGGTGTGGCTGTACCCGGCGTACTATATAGGCCTTATGCTGACCCGCCAGGCCGATGACGACAAGGTCTGCAGGTCAAAATACGGCGAGCTCTGGGATAAATACACCGACAAAGTCAAATACAGGATCATTCCCTTTATATATTGAGTGCGGGCGGGTGTCCTATCTTTTAATATTGAATATTTTTATTTATACTTAATTAAATAATGCATTGATGGAGAGTTTATGGCAAGATGAGATTAACTGATACACAAAGACATAGAATAAAAATGATAGGTACAAAATATGGGTTAAAACTGATCATCCTGCATGGCTCATATGCAACCGGCAGGATAAGGCCCAATAGCGATCTTGATATCGGGATCCTTGGCAGGGAGCCTTTAGATGACGAGACCATCTTGAATATATTTTCTGATGTGGAAAGGGTCTTCGGAAACAATAATGAGAGGGAACTAGATATTAAATCACTTCACAGGATCGATCCCCTGTTCTGTTATCATGTAGCTAAAGATTCGCAGCTTCTATACGGGGACATAACTGATTATAATGAATTCCGGGCTTATGCTTTTAAGCTCTATCATGACTCAGATGACTTATTTAAACTTGAAGGATTATTGGCAGAAAAATACCAGGAACACTTAAACAGGAAGTATGATAAAAAATATGCTTGATAAAAAGTTTGTCACCAGAAAAATAAAACTTATCCAGGAAGAACTGGCTAAACTTGAGCAATTGGACGACTATACTTTTGAACAGGTAAAGGATGATTTCATCAAGATGTACTCTATCGAGAGAGCACTGGAAAAGATCATTACGAGGGCTATTGATGTAAACCAGCATATTATTGCTGAGAAAGCCGAAGGTTATGAGCCCATAAGGGGGTATGAAGACACTTTTCACTTATTGGCTTCAATGGATGTTTATCCGGAGGAATTCTCAAAAAAAATATCACCAAGCGCAGGACTCAGAAACCGCCTGGTCCATGAGTATGATGATACAAATGATAAGATTATCTATAATTCTGTTTCAGATGCAATGTCGCAATATGCAGAATATTGCAATTATATCCTTAAGTATATTAATAGGCCAGGCAAGGATAATAAATAAAGCTTTATATATTTTTACCTTGTAATCAATCCTGTATGCGGTCCTATTTTAAGGGAAATTAGATGTCAAAAGGACTCTTTATAACATTCGAGGGAACGGACGGCTCGGGCAAGACCACCCAGATCAGCATGCTCAGCCAGTATCTGGAAAAGGGCGGATACGGGGTGGTAAAAACCATTGAGCCCGGGGGAACTGAGCTGGGCAAAAAGATCAGGCATATCCTGCTTTCCCGGGAAAACACCGGCATGTCTTCACGGGCAGAGACGCTTCTTTTCCAGGCATCCCGGGCAGAGCTGGTATCAAAGGTGATAAGCCCGGCGCTGGATTCGGGGAAGATAGTCATCTGCGACCGGTTCTTTGACTCCACCATAGTATACCAGGGAATGGCCAGGGGCCTGGGAGTGGAGGATATACTGGACATGAGCCTGTGGGCTTCAGGCGGCCTTGAGCCCGACCTTACATTCCTGCTTTCCATAGATTTTGAAAAAGGCAGAAAAAGGCTGTCAGGCACCAGTCCTGACAGGATAGAGATGGAAGAGGATCGCTTCCAGCAGGAAATATGCCGGGGCTACAGGAGGCTTGCTTCCAGGTTCGGACACAGGATAACCGAGATAGATGCCGGGCTGCCCATCCAGGAAGTATTTGCGGCCATCCGTGAAAAAGTGGACCGGGAGCTGGAAAAGTTATGAGGGTATTTCAGGAACTGGATTTCCTTACAGATAACAGCTTAAATAACTCCAATATAGGACTTCTTTCCGGCATGATAAGACAGGACCATGTCTCCCATGCATATCTTTTTACCGGCAGCAATGCCTCCCGGCTTTACAGGCTGGCATTATCATTCGCTGCCGGCATCAACTGCCGTGAAGGAGGCTGCGGTAAATGCAGCATATGCAAAAATACAGTCAATGGCGTCCATCCCAATGTGCTGGTGGTGGAGCCGGAAGGAAATATCCTGTTAGTGGAGGATGTGACCGGCCTGCAGAGGTTTATGGGCATGAGCGCCTATGGCCCGGGCAGGAAGATATGCATAATAAAGGAAGCGGAGCTCATGAATGCCCAGGCGGGTAACCGGCTGCTGAAGACTCTTGAGGACCCTCCCGATCCTGGATCAGTATTCATACTCCTGTCCGAGGATATATCGGTGATGCTTCCCACCATAGTATCCAGGTGTCTTGTCTACAGGTGGGACCTCAGGTTTGAACAGGACCCGGAAGAAAGAAAAGAATTCCAGGTCCTGGAAAAATACATAAACGACGGCATAAGGGAGATGATGTCCGGCGGCGGGATAAGCACTGCCCTTTTGGACCTTTCACTCAGGATAATGGAAATACTTAAGAAGCTGGAGGCAGGCATAAAGTCCGGCCTGGACCGGGAGGTAGAAGAGATCAAGGCAAGCGGATATGTCAAAGAAGATATAGACAGGTATTTAAAAGTGCTCAAGTCCCGGCACAAGAGGCAGCTGTCCAAATTTAATAAGTTGGGCATATGCAGGGTTTTTGATATAATATCTGCCTGGCTCGAAGATATTATCTCGGTGAAGATGGGGGCGGGCCGGAAAGAACTTAATTTTGAGAAAAACTTTAATTTTATAAATAATGATCTAAAAGGCCTGGATACTGCAAGTATACTCAAGGTCATGGAAAATATAGAGAGAAACAGGATGAACCTGGGCTACTCGCCGAATACGGAGCTTGCCCTGGACAATATTTTCCTCAGGGTCATGGGCCTTAAGACGACGAGGTGAAGCTGATGGCTTTGATGATAGGAATAATGTTTAAGAAAAATGACTCTGTCCACTATTATGATCCTGCCGGCATAAAGGTGGACATAGGCGATAAGGTCATATGCAGTTTTGAGGATGCGCTTGAGATAGGGGAAGTAGCGGTCCCCATGGTAGAAGTAAAAGAGCAGGATATCACAACTTCCCTCAGCAGGCTGGTCCGGAAAGCCACCTATTATGACCTTTCCGTAGACGACCTTAACCGGAACAAGGAGAAGGAAGGCTGGAAGAAGTTCGATGAACTGGCAAAGAAACATGGACTTTCCATGAAACTGGTAGATGTCCACGTCCTTTTTGACAAGAGCAAGATGATATTTTTCTTTACTTCGGAAAAAAGGGTCGATTTCAGGAAGATGGTAAAGGAACTGGCCTCCCATTTCAAGATAAGGATAGAACTGAGGCAGATCGGGGTCAGGGATGAGGCCAAGATCATAGGGGGGCTGGGCCCCTGCGGCAGGAACCTCTGCTGCAAGAGCTTCCTTACCGATTTTGAATCCATATCCATAAAGATGGCCAAGGACCAGAACCTCCCTCTTAATCCGCTTAAGATCTCCGGCATCTGCGGCAGGCTGATGTGCTGCCTGAATTATGAATACGAGACTTACCGGGAGTTTGTAGATAATGCTCCCGAGCCCGGGATAAAGGTCAAATGCTCGCATGGATCCGGCATCGTATGCGGATATGAGCCTTTAAAAGATTCCCTGGTGCTGTATATGGAGAATTCCACCAGGAGATCGGTGCCCTATGCCGAAGTAGAAGTGACCAGGGAAAAGGTGGAGCTGGATGAATTCGGCGAACCCTGCAGCATGGACTATATAAAGCTGCAGGAAGATGCGGATGAAGATGCCGGTACTGCAGATGGAAAAGGCGGCAGGAACGACAGGGGCAGGAGGCCCAGGAGGAAAAACCAGGGCAGATGACGTCCGCATGATCTTTTCCTAAAAATGTTACAACCGCCGATGTAGCTCAATTGGCAGAGCAGCTCATTCGTAATGAGCAGGCTACCGGTTCAAGTCCGGTCATCGGCTCCAGAATTCCCTCATCAGTTTGATGAAGAAGCCTGCCAGGTGCCCCCCATGCTGCTGGTACCGCTAATATATGCAGAAGACTTATCCAGGGTTCCCTCCAGGGTGGTGGAATAACTGGCGGGCTTCACTCCGGCGCATACGCCTCCCGAGATGCCGTTTACATATCCCGAAGCCCTTGCCGTCAGTTTGCCCGTATCCAGGTCTATGCTGCCGCTAAGCTCCGAGCTGAACCTGTACCTGCAGTAAATCCCTGATTCACCATCATAAGGCTGGGAGCCATAGCATAAGATATTGCCTGTGACCCTGCCTGTCTCCAGGTTTATGGTGATGGTTATGGCGGATTCACTGAAGCCCCTCAGGTCTCCCTGTCCCGAAAGCGTGACCGTTGAGGCGGCATCATCTCCAAGGCTGGATTTTACCTGGATTATCTTGTTTTCCACATCCTCCAGCCTGTCATTTAAGTTTTTCAGTCCTGAAGTATCAGCGACTATATACCCTTTATTCTCATATTCCTGATATGATGCCAGCTTCTCTTCCAGGTATTTTTTCTCGCTCTCCAGCCAGGATAACTTTTTCTTCAGGGCTATTTTTTCGGGATCTTCAAGAAGCTCTTTTTCTCCCAGTTCATCCTCTATGGCATCAAGGATATCCAGGTCATCGATATCTTCATAGTCTTCTTCCTGCATTTCATCAATGAGTTTTACCTGGTCTTCAATATCTTCCATGATCCCCAGGACCAGCTCATCCAGGTCCTGGCCGGAAGTACCGTTTTTGGATTTTCTTTTCAGATGTTTTTTAACCGCCTTGGCTATGTCAACCTCCAGCTTTCCGTCCGGCAGATGCTTCTGGGCAAGTCCGGATTTTATCTTTTCATCTTCCTCCGTGCCGTCATCCCTGGCTGAGTCATTTACCTTAAGCGTGCCGGATTTATCCAGTATTATTAGAAGCCCGGTATCATCATAGACCCCCACTGCAGTCTCCCCGCCTTTTACAGCTATCTCCACCAGGCCGGCACTGTTTTTTTCCTGGTCTTTGCCGGGGTCTCCCGAGGCGCTTATCTCTGAATATTTGGTAACATCGACCCGGTCTGCCTTTGCCTCCTCGGCGCCCTTCTTCAGGGAATACAAACCGCTGCCCAGGGCTATAAGCCCGGTTATGACCAGGGTTGTGAGTACGATCTCAAAACCCTTTTCGCATCTAAGTCTTTTTATGAAATTTCCCATACCTTTTATAACGCATCGCCTTTCAGGATATTTTTGCTTATCCCGATCAGTCTGTCCATATCATTAAATATACAGATGACTTCACCATCACCGAAAATAAGGAGTTTGAGGCCTGTAGACTGTTCCAGGCTTTCCCGGCCTTCTTCTTCCAGCACTGCTTCAACTTCGGACGGAGCCATGCCGTATGCAAAATCACAGGGCCTTATATCATATTTTCCCGTCCCCGCATCATCTACCATATAATCACTGCTGTCTGCATAAGCTCCGTCCTCGAACAGGAAGCAGGCCTCCATATCGGCATACATCCAGCTGTCTATCCTTTTATTTCCGTCACCCTCGTCAAAAAGGACCATAAACTGGTCCGGATACCCGAATGTGGATAATATTTTCTTCTGGTCATAACTTGCATTGTACAGGCCTTCCCGGAAGGTATCCTCTTTGCCGGCATCCTGGGGGCTGCCGGCTGCCTGCGGCCTGAAAATATCCAATAACCCTCCGCTGGTCAGGAAGAATAATACAATAAGGCCCATCAGCACTACCGAGAATATTAAGGAGATGGCGATGATAAAATTGCGGAAAGACCGGGGCTTTGCCTGCTTTGCCAGGGCGGAACCGCAGCCGATGCAGTAAGAGCTGCTGTCATCATTTATCTTTTTACAATCTGGGCATGTCTTCATAAAAGACCCGGGCATTAATATGTAAAATCAAAAGTCATCCTATAATATCAGGGTGTAAAATACAATATGGGATTGATATCAAGCAAAATAGATTAATGGAGATAATTCCTTCATATAAAAACAATATTCATGTTTTCCTTTACAGGGTTGAATCTTTAGGATTATAATATATTTAGTCATTATGACATATTGACTATATTAGGGGGTTTTATGGAATGGAATGGAGAAGAGATAGGCAGTAAAAACAAAACCCTGTCAGTGGCGGAGGCCAAGAGCCATTTTTCCGAATATATTTCCAGGGCAGCCTATGCCGGTCAGAGGTATGTGATAACCAAAAGAGGCAAGCCTCTGGCAGCTATTGTCTCAATCGAAGACCTGGAAGATATAAAGGCTGGGGATGACCAAGAAAAGATCTCGGATATCATAGGGAAATGGGAAGATTTTGACGAGATAGAGGCAGAGATCTCCGGCGCACATGCTTCCAGGAAGAAAGACAGGGGGCGGGATGTATCTTTTTGACACAGATGCCATAACCAATATATTGAAAAAAAAGCCGTCATCGAAGATGCTGGAGAAGATAGGAAAGGTCTCAAAAAGACAGAGCTATATCTCGGCTATAACCCTGGGAGAGATAATATATGGAGCTTTTAAAAGCAGCAATCCGGGTCTTCATCTGAAAAATCTGAAGGAAATACTGCTTCCCATGGTAAACCTGGTGACATTTGACAGCAGGGCGGCATTTCACTATGGAAAAATAAGGGCCGATCTCGAATCATGGGGGTCTATCATACCTCATACAGACATCCAGATCGCTTCTATTACTATAGCTAATGACCTTACCCTGGTAACCGGCAATATCAGGCACTTCAGCCGTATTCCCGGCCTCAGGGCAGAGAACTGGATCGAATAGCAGGACCATTTTTTTAGAAAATACTATTATCCCTATTTAAAAAATCCTTTATACTGATATTATTCTAATATTACTTTAAAACTGCAGGAAAAATATATGCTGTTAGATATGCTGAAGAAGAGACTGGACCGGTATCTTGCCGGAATGCCTGGCCGGGAAATGCCTGCCGGAATAGTTGTAGAGGAGCCCAGGAATAAGAGATTCGGGGATCTTTCCACCAATGCTGCCATGGTGCTGGCGCCGGTCCTGAAAAAAAATCCCATGGAAATAGCCGGGATGATAAAGGATGAAGAGATAATAAACTGGGAAGAGGTCGAGAATATCCAGGTCATAAGACCCGGCTTTATAAACCTGGACCTGAAAAAAAGCTTCCTGGCCTCATCCCTGAAGGAGATAGCCGGGAAGAAAGAAGACTATGGAAGAAATGATTCCGGCACAGGCATAAAGGTGCAGCTGGAATATGTGAGTTCGAATCCCACCGGCGACCTGCATATCGGCCACGGCAGGTGGGGCGCCCTGGGGGATTCCCTGGCAAATATATATGCTGCCAGCGGATACCAGGTCTCCAGGGAGTATTATGTTAATGACTTTGGCACCCAGGCGGCTGCATTTGCCCGGTGTGCCGGGGCCCTTTACCTTGAGCAAAATGGCATTGAAGCAGATTATCCCGGTGACGGATATCCCCGGGAAGTGGTATCCATAGCCGTGGAAAAGCTCATAGCCCGGCACGGGGAAAGCTTTTCCGTCCGGGACAGCGGCATCAGTGACCCCGATGCTTTTAAAAAGGCTGTTATTGATATAATGGTAGAATACATAGAAGAGACCCTGGATATGATGGGAGCAGGTTTTGACAGCTGGTTTTATGAAAGCAGCCTTTATGAGGGCAGTAATTTTGAAAAGACCATAAAGGACCTTAAGGACCGGGACCTGGCCTATGAAGATGAGAACGCCCTGTGGTTCCGTTCATCAAAATATGGCGATGAGAAGGACCGCGTGGTCATAAGGAGCACAGGAGAGCCTACCTATTTTGCTTCCGATATAATGTACCTGGAGAGCAAGGCAGACAGGGGATTTGACCGAATGATCTATGTACTGGGCGCAGACCATCACGGGTACGTGGAAAGGCTTAAGGCAGTGGGTAAGGCCCTGGGCCTTGAAGAAGACAGGCTTCATATAATAATCGGCCAGCTGGTAAACATAGTCAAGGACGGAAAAACTGTAAAGATGTCCAGGAGGAAGGGAAAACTCTACACCCTGCGCGACCTTATAGAAGAAGTCGGGAGTGATGCGGTAAGGTATTTCTTTACCAGCGTATCCTGTGACACCCCCCTGGATTTTGATATAGACCTGGCAAAGCAGCAGTCCAATAAGAACCCTGTCTATTATATCCAGTATGCACATGCCAGGATAGAGAGTATATATAAAAAGATAGAAAAAGATTGCCCCGGAGACTCCTGTGCGGCAGGGCTATCACTGGATAAAATAGACATTGAAGATATAAAGCTGGATTCGGAAAGTGAAAAGCAGCTGGCCATGACCCTGCTTCTTTTTCCCGATACCGTATACGGAAGCTGTGTAAATGATGCCCCCCATATCATATCCCAGTACCTGACCAGGCTGGCGGCCCAGTTCCACCATTTCTATAACAAACACCGTATAATAATGGAAAGCAATGGACAGGCATCGGTTGACAGGTCCAGGCTTTACCTGGTCATGCTGGTGCAGGTGGTCCTGCAGAATTCACTTAAGCTGTTAAATATCTCTGCTCCGGAAAAGATGTAGGCCGGGGCATGGCCAATATATAACCAATATGCCGGGAGAGTCATTATGAGAAATAGGAATATAAAAAAAATAAATATAGGGATGATGGGTTTTGGCTATATTGCCCGGGGGGTATTCCAGCTTATCCGGGAACAGAAAGAATATATAGCCCGCAAGACTGGAAAAGAGCTTGAAATAATAAGGATAGCCGAAAAGGACCCGGCAAAGCTCAGGTCATTGCCGGAGTCTGACCTGGAGGGGATAACCTTATCTTCCCATGCAGAAGATGTTTACAAAGACCCGGAGGTGGATATAGCCGTAGAGCTTATTGGAGGCATAGAACCGGCCTTTGGATTTGTAAAGGCAGCGCTTGAGGCAAAGAAATATGTGGTCACAGCCAATAAGGACATGATGGCCAACCGGGGGGCTGAGCTATACCGGGCAGCTGAAGAAAATGAGGTTGATATACTGTTTGAGGCAAGCGTCCTGGGAGGCATACCCATAATAGGGCCCCTCAAATCGACCCTGGCCGCAGACAGGATCTATAAGATAGCCGGCATAGTAAACGGCACCACCAACTATATTCTTACCAGGATGGAAAAAGAGGGGCTGTCTTTTGAGCAGGCTCTTTCCATGGCCCAGGACCTGGGCTATGCCGAAAAGGCCAATCCCTCCTCTGATATAGAGGGATATGACGCCGCCTGCAAGCTGGCAATACTGTCCTCGATCGCCTTCAATTCCAGGGTAGCCGTAGATGATGTCTACAGGGAAGGCATAACCGGCATAAGCGCAGAAGATATAGAATTTGCCGGGGACATGGGATACCGCATAAAGCTTCTGGCCATAGGCACAGACAAGGGCGGCAGGATATCGGTAAGGGTGCATCCCGCTCTCATACCTGCCTGCCATATAATGGCTTCCATAGAGGATGTCTTCAACGCGGTCTATGTGTACGGCAGCCATATAGACAGGATAATGAGCTATGGGCTGGGTGCCGGCGACAGGGCCACTTCCAGCTCGGTAGTGGGGGATATAATAAATATTGCCCGAAACTTTGACCGGGAAAAGAAAGGCATAATATATGGATGCACCTGTTTTGAACATAAGCCCATACGCTCCATAGATGAAATAAGGTCAAAGTACTACCTGGTGATGGATGTGGAAGACCGTCCCGGAGTCCTGGCCAGCATTGCCAGGGTATTCGGCGGCCATGATGTCAGCATAAACTCCATGATACAGAAACAGGCTGATGATGACAGGATGGCAAAGCTTATATTTATAACCCACATGGTTACAAATAAGGACCTGTACGCCTCTGTAAGGGAAATAGAACAGCTGGATGTGGTCGAAGATGTCCGCAGCGTGATCAGGGTAGAGGACCTGGACTGAGAGCGCATGAAGTAGAACCAGGATTTTAAGTTCAGATAAGATTGTATATTATAGATGGGTTTATATTGATTGGTTAAAAATCAAAGAATTGGCAAATTATAACTGCAATCTATCAAATAATCCACCGACTGCTGTTCTGGAGATATAAATTGATTTATCTCCAAAATATGGATAAAATGACAATATAAAAATCTATATTTGCAAAATAATGGATAATTTTAAAGCAGGCATTTACAAAAAACAGTATCAATATAAAAGCTTTACTCCTTCTGTGATTAATAGAAGATTTGATTGGACCGATAAAAAAATAGATTTACTCTTATCCCGGGCTATGAGACTTTTGGGAGAGCTTAATGCCTATTCCATTCTTATACCGGATATAGACTTTTTTATAAAAATGCACGTTATAAAAGAAGCAACTAAATCGAGCATGATAGAGGGAACAAAAACCGGGATAGGTGAAGCCATCCTTCCCAGGGAGGAAATAACCCCTGAAAAGAGAGATGATTGGAATGAGGTTCAGAACTATATACAAGCTATGAATTATTCAATTTCACAATTAGGGAAACTCCCTATAAGTGTCAGACTAATAAAAAATACACATAAAAAACTATTAAAAGGTGTCAGGGGCCAACACAGATCTGCCGGCGAAATAAGAAAAAGCCAGAATTGGATAGGAGGTTCCTCTCTAATAGATGCTTTTTTTATTCCTCCCAATCAGGAAGATGTACCTGATCTTTTAACAGACCTGGAAAAATTCTGGCATAATAAAGATTTAGAAATTCCTATATTAATAAAAATTGCTATAAGTCATTATCAGTTTGAGACAATCCACCCATTTTTAGATGGAAATGGAAGAATGGGCAGGCTATTGATAACCCTGCAGCTTGTTGAATCTGAAATTTTGACAAAACCGACTTTATACCTATCGGCATTTTTTGAAAAGAATAGGGCATCATATTATGATTCTTTAACAATGGTCAGGAAAGATAATAATCTAGAGCAGTGGATTAAATTTTTTTTAAGCGGAGTGATCAATATATCTAATGATAGCATAGAGACTTTTAGACAAATCATTAAACTCAATCAGGAATATGAAGACAGGATCATTATCTTAGGCAGCCGGGCCAAAAAAGCCAGAATGCTATTAAATTATTTATTCTCAAAACCAATTACAAATAATAAAGAAATAATGAAGGAATTAAGTATTAGCTTTAATAGTGCTAATCGCCTGGTCAAGTCTCTGGTAGAATTGGATTTATTGAACGAAATTACAGGATATTCAAGAAATCGTCTTTTTGTATTAAGAAAATATTTGGATTTGTTTAATAAATAATTGGCTGGGGAGAGAGGGTTCGAACCAGTATTAATATTTCCTGTAAAAAAATAATCAAAGCATATATACAGGTATGGTGACGTCCCAATTTAGTGAAGTTTCAAACTGTATATTAAGGGAGCTGTAAAATCTCTTTTTAGTGATCTGGCTTGAGCAAATCTCACCTGATCTCTTTGTAATAATTGATAAGCCCGCTGGTGGAGCTGTCATGGCTGTCAACTTTCCTATCATCTTCCAGCTCCGGCAGTATCTTTCCCGCCAGGCTCTTTCCCAGCTCCACTCCCCACTGGTCGAAGCTGAATATGTTCCAGATAAGCCCCTGGACGAACACCTTATGCTCATACATTGCAATAAGGCTTCCCAGCGTCCGGGGGGTAAGCTTTTTGTAAAGTATGGAATTGGTGGGCCGGTTCCCCCCGAATATCTTAAACGGGAGAAGCCTTTCAATATCTTTATCTTCCATTCCCTTACCCTTCAGCTCCGCATAAACTTCTTCATGGCTTTTCCCGTTCATAAGCGCCTCTGTCTGGGCAAAAAAATTGGAAAGAAGCATTTGGTGGTGGTCTCCAATGGGATTATGCGGCCGGGCTGCCGCCAGGAAATCACAGGGTACCAGACTGGTGCCCTGGTGTATGAGCTGGTAAAAGGCATGCTGTCCGTTCGTGCCGGGCTCGCCCCACAGTACCGGCCCCGACTGGTGTGATATCTCCTTGCCGTCCCTGCCCGCGTATTTGCCATTGCTTTCCATATCCAGCTGCTGCAGGTAAGCGGGAAAGCGGTGAAGATACTGGTCATAGGGAAGTACGGCATAAGTGGAGGCGCCAAAGAAATTATTATACCATATCCCCATAAGCGCCATTATAACCGGTATGTTTTCTTCCAGGGGAGCCCTGTGGAAGTGTTCATCCATGGCATGGGCCCCTTCCAGCAGGGATAAAAATCCTTCAAACCCTATAAAGCAGGCAATGGGGAGGCCGATGGCCGACCACAGTGAATATCTTCCTCCCACCCAGTCCCAGAAGACAAACATATTATCCGGGTCTATGCCGAAATCCCTGACGCCCTGCGTATTGGTGGAAATGGCGATAAAATGCTTTTTGATATATTCTTCCTGCCCTGCCCTTTCCAGGAACCAGCTCCTGGCCGTGGCGGCATTGGCCATGGTCTCCCGGGTGGTGAAGGTCTTTGATGCTATCATGAAAAGGGCAGTCTCCGGATCCAGCCCCTTGAGGGTCTCTGCTATATGGGTCCCGTCTACATTGGATACGAAATGGGCGTTTATACCCCTGCTGCCATAAGGTTTCAGGGCTTCTGTCACCATAACCGGCCCCAGGTCGGAACCTCCTATCCCTATATTTACAATATCGGTTATCTTTTTCCCGGTATAGCCTGTATGCCTCCCGATTTCCAGGTCTTTGGAGAAAGCCTTAATCTTTTCCAGAACCCGGAAGACATCAGGCATCACATCTTTGCCGTCTGC
>Ga0180434_10003313_pt1 | contig 20657 bp, 22 predicted proteins | sample SS_ome_7_FD_132453 | JGI IMG/M metagenome (GOLD analysis project Ga0180434, IMG submission 132453) | Hypersaline lake sediment archaeal communities from the Salton Sea, California, USA - SS_1_D_2 metaG | ecosystem: Environmental > Aquatic > Non-marine Saline and Alkaline > Hypersaline >...
AGTTCCGAGCACAGTATAGGACGGGGTATCGTCGAAGAAGCCGAATCCAGGGGCCTGGAATCTGAAGGGGTTTCGGATTTCGAGGCCGTTCCCGGCAAAGGTGCGAAAGCATCCGTCGGCGAGGTTACGATGTTTGTCGGCAACAAGGGAATCCTGAAAGTGGCCGGGATAAAGGACGCCGACACCGGCGGCAAGATGGAGGACCTGGCCTCCCAGGGTAAGACGGTTGTCCTGGTGGCATCCGAATCGGGTCTCGAAGGCATGATCGCTCTGGAGGACATAATAAGGGGCGAATCCCGTGACGCTATAAAACGGCTCAAGCACACCGGAATAGAGGTGGCCATGATAACCGGGGACAACGAAGCAACGGCAGCCGGCGTTGCCGCAAACCTCGGCATAGATACCTATTTCTCAGAAGTCTTGCCCGATGCAAAGTCGGATAAGGTGAAGCAGCTTCAGAAGCAGGGCAAGATGGTGGCCATGGTGGGAGACGGCGTCAACGACGCGCCCGCTCTGGCACAGGCGGACTTGGGAATCGCCATAGGCGCCGGCACCGATGTCGCCATGGAAACCGCGGACGTGGTGCTTGTGAAGAACGATCCCGGGAACGTCCTGGATGTCATAGCATTATCCCGGATCACAAGGCGCAAGATGATTCAAAACCTGGCCTGGGCCACAGGATACAATGTCGTGGCCATTCCGCTCGCCGCAGGCGTACTCTTTCATTACGGCATCATACTCCCCCCGGCGGTCGGTGCCCTGGTGATGTCGGTGAGCACCGTGATAGTTGCCGTCAACGCCAGGCTCATCGCCTACGACCGGAATTAGGCCCGGCGCCATTCCGTCCGCGCGGGACCGGGGCCGCGTGGAACAAAGTCAGCACAAAGTAGACTCTCCCAATTGTTTGTAGAGCCGATCGGTGTAATTGTCCTACCCGGGAGGTTCAATTGAGCAAGAAGACCATAATGGTAGTGGATGATGACGCGGAGTTGGTGAACGAGATCGTCGATATTCTGGAAACTGAAGGATACGCCGTGGCCGGATTCACCAGCAGTGTGGAGGCCGGGCACAAGGTCAATGAGATCATGCCTGATCTTGCTCTCCTGGACCTCAGAATGGACGGACAAAGCGGGTTCGAGCTGGCCAACCGCATATCGCACCGGCCCGAGACCGCACACATCCCTGTGGTCGCCATGACGGGCTACTACAAGGAAGGCACGCACGAGGGGCTCATGAAGATCGTGGGGATCAAGGAATGCCTGAGCAAGCCGTTTAATCCCGACGATCTGTTGAAGGTGCTCGAAAGGCTATTGCGGTAGCGCCCGCTTCGTTGCGGATGGCCGCGCCGTGGCGGGTCCGATGATGACAATAGGCGGGAGCCCAAGGAGGTGGACCCGATGAATGACAGCGCCGTGCTCCCCGACCGCAGAGCGGAATGCGGCGGAAAGAACCCCAAATGCATGGGGCGTTACCCGGCTTCGTACGATAGCAGGCGGGGGATCACGATGTTATTCCTAACCGCTTTCTCAAGAAGCCGGAAGAGGTCTGCAAGGATGTTCAGAGTATCGATGACCAAGAGGAGGTGACAAGTGAAGATCAGTCAGATAATGACGCCGACTGTTGTAACCATAGACCCTGATGCCAGTCTGCTTCAGGCCGCGCGGCTCATGAAGGACCATGATTTCGGGTGGCTGCCGGTGGTAGTTGATCAGAAGGTACTCGGAGTGGTGTCCGACAGGGACATTGCCGTACGCACGGTCTCTATGGGGCTCAACCCTCAGACCTTCGGGGTCCAGCAGGCGATGTCCCCCAATGTGGCTTGGTGCCGCCTTGATGACTCGGTCGAGACTGCGGCTTCGCTGATGAAAGACAGGAGCGTGCGGCGGCTGCTTGTGGTCGACGGGCAGAATAGGCTGATCGGCGTCCTGTCCCTGGGAGATCTCGCATCCCGGGTAGACGGGGGCAACCTCGGCGGGGCGGTATTGTCCTCGATATGTTCCTGATCCTTGTCAGACAGCGAAGAAGCGCCGGATTCGGCCCGACATCCGGGCGGTTGAAGGGTCCCCGGCGGCCTGAAACTACCTTAGAGAGTATAGATACCCCGAACAGAGAGGGCACTTGCGCTGTGGTCGAGCGGGCACAGCCGTTGTCCTTTCGCGGGGTCACAAATCGCGAAGGAGGTAAGAGAATGGGTGTAGCGAAGATCATAGAAATCACAGCGGAATCGGATAAGAGTTTTGAGGACGCCATCAATATGGGTGTTGCACAGGCTTCCCAATCGGTAGAAGACATACAGGGCGCCTGGATAAAGGAATTGAAAGTTGTTGTGGAAAACGGCAAGGTGACCGGGTATCGTGTGGATATGAAAGTCACTTTTCTTTTCCATGAATAGGCACCGGCAGTTGTGAAGGAACACGACTCCTCTCGGGTGTGCCTGTGGGGCTCATACCGGGCCCCTGGAATCGTTTGCCGGGCGGTAAGTGCGGCTGCCGTCCGGACCCGGGTGGAGTCAAGTTCGACCGACAGGAGGAAGCCACTTGTTCGGGAAAAAGGTTAAGCTCTTCAGCCTCTTCGGTTTCAGGGTGAGTATCGACCTGAGCTGGATCATAATCGCGGTTCTGGTAACCTGGTCGCTGGCGGAAGGCGTATTTCCCCAGTACCTTGAGGGATTGTCATCGGGAACCTACTGGTGGATGGGTGTTGTGGGAGCTGCCGGTCTGTTCGCATCGATCGTAGTGCACGAGCTTTTCCACTCGCTTGTTGCCAGGCGTTTCGGGTTGCCTATGAAAGGCATCACCCTTTTCCTGTTCGGCGGGGTCGCTGAGATGGACGATGAGCCGCCCAGCGCCAAATCCGAGTTCTATATGTCCATCGCAGGGCCCATCACCAGCATAGTCGTTGGGTTGATCTTCCTAACGGTCTACTGGGTGGGCAATACCGGTGGGTGGTCCAAGCCCGCCATCGGGATCGTGTTCTACCTGGGTGCGATAAACCTGATTCTGGCGGGATTCAATCTTGTGCCCGCATTTCCGCTGGACGGGGGAAGGGTGCTGCGCTCGGCTCTCTGGTACTGGAAGGGCAGTCTGCGCTGGGCGACCAGGGTAGCATCGCAGATAGGGGCGGGCTTCGGCATAGTGCTGATAATCCTGGGCGTCGTTTACTTCATACGCGGTAACTTGCTGGGCGGTGTGTGGTGGGCCCTGATAGGCCTCTTCATCCGCAGGGCGTCGCAGATGTCGTACCAGAGGGTCTTGATCCGCAAAGCCCTCGAGGGCGAGACAGTGGCCAGGTTCATGAAGGAGGACCCGGTTACCGTACCCCCGGACATAAGCGTAAACGAGCTGGTCGAAGACTATGTCTATAAACACCACTTCAAAATGTACCCGGTGACCAAGGACGGTGGCCTCATGGGCTGCATTACCACCAGGGAGATCAAGAACGTACCCAGGGAGAAGTGGAAGGAAACCAAGGTCTCGGATGTGGCGCAGGACTGTTCACCGGAAAACTCCATCAGCCCGGAGACCGACGCCACCAAGGCCCTGTCGCTCATGGGAAAATCGGGCCAGAGCAGACTGATGGTTACAGAGGGAGGGCACCTGGTTGGTCTGATTACGCTTAAGGACCTCTTACGGTTCCTCACCGTCAAGATGGATCTTTCCGGCGAAGACATCGAACAACGGCTGGGAAGGATGAAGCGCTGAGGTTTTTTCTCCTCGCCCCGGTATGGGCTCGGGAAGTTCTTGGTAAGAGATCCCCGCCTGTCATCCGCCTGTCAGGAGTAGGACCAGGGGGGCATATCAACGATCCATGCTTCTCGCGAAGAATACCGGGGCAGGTTCCTCCGCCGACCGGGCTCGCGTAGTCACTCAGGTTTGCTCAAGTCCCTCACCGCGGCCGGAATCAGCTCACTCATGGCCGGATGGATATGCATACCTTGGGTGAGATCATCGGCAGTTCCTCTCGCGGCCAGTACATTGGTCGCCTCCTGGATTAGCATAGGTGCATAGGGGCCGATAATGTGAAAGCCCAGAAGCCGGTGGGTTCCGGCCTCCGCGATTACCTTGGCGAAAGTGCTCTTCTGGCGGAGCGCGGCTCCTTTCACCGTATCCTTGTATTCAGCCCGACCGACCAGCACATCGTGCTTCTCCGCCGCTTCGGCCTCATTCAGGCCGACCGAGGCGATCTGAGGCCGGGTGAACACGGCGTGGGGCACGGCGAGATAGTCCAAAGTCGCCTTCTCACCCTTGTAAGCGTTTGCCCAGGTAATGGCGGCCTCCCTGTTGCCGGCGTGCGTGAACATGCCCTTGCCTATAGCGTCTCCGAAGGACCAGATGCCTTCCATAGATGTTTCGTAGTAATCGTCCACCTTTATAAAGCCTCTATCGTCGGTTTGCACACCTGTCTTTTCCACTCCCAGCAGGTCGGAATTCGGCTTTCTGCCTGTGGCCACCATTATCGCTTCAGCCTTGAGAATTACTTCATTGGGCTCTTCTTCGCACTTGCACACCAACTCGTAGTGTGCCTTCTCCTTTGAGACCCTGACCGGTTGAGTGCCGGTACGGATATCCATATGCCTGGAAAGGCTCTCCATGAGGACATCCGAAATCTCGGGTTCCTCTCGCTTAAGCAAACGATCGCCTATCTCCACTATGGTAACCCTGGTGCCCATCGCGGAGAAGAAATGCCCGTACTCGACGCCGATGTACCCACCGCCTATTATGAGCATGCTTTCGGGAGGAGAATCCAACCGTAGAACCGTTTCATTGGTATGGTATCCGACACCCTCCAGGCCGTCTATAGGCGGTTTTGACGGTCTGGCTCCCGAGGCCAGGAAGATGAGATTGCTCTTAATAACCTCTTCGCCCGCCTTGAGGGTGTAGGGCTCGTTGAACTCGCCTCTTGCCGCGTAGTAGTCCACTTGATCGTTGGTCTCCAGGAAGGCGCGGCGCTGCTCGCGGTACTTCACGACATATGTACTCATGGCCTCCATGATCGCCCTGAAGTCCACTTGCTCTACCTTGGCCCGGATGCCGAAGTCGGACGCCTCCTGGATTTCCCTCAGCCTGTCCGCCGCCGAAATCACGAATTTCGACGGTATGCATCCTACGTTGAGACATGTCCCACCGGGAGGCCCCATCTCGACAACCGCGACCTTTAGGTTTTGTTTAACTGCCGAACGAGCCACAGAAAGTCCTCTACCGGTACCGATTACGATAGCGTCGTATTGCTTCATGGGTATACCTCTCCTTTCCAGTGTTCCCATTGTAGGGAAAGCGTCTCGCCGCCCTCAAGCCCACGATTCGCCTTTCCCCTAACACACTTCCACCTGTCGACAGGCTCCCTGCCAATTCTCTTTACCGGCATGCCGTGTAACCCCCAAGCTCAAAAGGCCTTAGCCGCGATGTCCCGGGTGGAAAAATGTCAACGAAAAGGCGAAGGCCCCAATTGTGAAGGTGCTGGTCGCGTAAGACAATGAGATCAAAGGAATTTAGGCTTGTATTTCACTGCCGGAAAACGGTGGAGCCTACAGGCATCGTGCTACGTCAAATGTCCGGGGAGTGTACGCAATGATAGCGATCGGAGCAGTCGGCCTCAATGGATCCGGCAAAGACGAGCTGGTCAGTTATCTTGAGAGGCGATGTTCTATGCGCGCGCTCTCAGCCGGTGATGTGGCCAGAGACATCGCCGTCAGGCAAGGGGTACCTCCGACCAGAGAGAACCTGCACGAAATCTCCAGGGAGTACATTGCCAGGTACGGTAAGGATTTCTTCATGAACTCGCTGATCGCCAAAATCGAACGGAATAACTGGAAGGCGGTTGCCATAACCGGCATAAGGACTCCTGCCGATGTGGCGACGCTGAAGGAGCACTTCGGTAATGATTTCTACCTAATTAACGTGGAGGTCGGCGATCCGGCTGTTCGCTTCGAGCGCGCCAGGAAACGCGGAGAAGCCCGGGACCCGCGGAGATACGAGGAGTTTCTGGATAACGACCGTGCGGAAGAGGAGATGTTCCAACTGAGCGAGACCTCCAAGAAGGCGGACTTAGTGATACGTAATGACTCGGGCCTCGAGGAATTCCACCGGAGAATAGACGAGACGATAATCAGGGGACTTCTCACCGGGAAGGTGCCTTGCCGGTGAGAACAGTTGACATGCAGCGGCGTCTATCGCCCGGAAATCAGGGAGAAGTGAGTTTTGGCTGATCGATCCGGAGACGGGACACACATCGGAACTGTTACTTCCATAAGGAGTAGTGTGGTCGATGTCAGCTTTCCCGATAGGCTTCCCGGGATTCACACCAGATTGGAGACCAGGCATGGAGATCGGGTGGTGTTAGAGGTTTTGAGTCATCTTGGCGACGATAGCGTGCGCACCATAGCCCTTACCCCGACGCGCGGTCTTGCCAGGGGCGACAGGATTCTGAATACGGGGAAACCGCTTAGCGTCCCGGTGGGAAAGGCCCTTCGAGGAAGGGTCTTCGATGTCTTCGGCCGCGCAATCGACAAGAAAGGCGACGTGGACACCGGCGAATGGCGCTCCATCCACCAGCCGCCGGTGCCTCTGGACGAACGCGAGACCACATCGGAGGTCTTCGAGACAGGGATAAAGGCTATCGATTTGCTCTCTCCTTTGGAGCGCGGAGGCAAGGCAGGGCTTTTCGGTGGCGCGGGAGTGGGTAAGACGGTGCTGGTGATGGAGATGATCCACAACATGGCCGGGCGTCACAAGGGCGTGAGCATTTTCTGCGGCATAGGCGAGCGATGCCGCGAGGGTGAGGAGATGTACAGGGAAATAAAGGATGTGGGGGTGCTGGACAACGCCGTCATGGTGTTCGGCCAGATGAACGAACAGCCGGGCGCAAGGTTCCGGGTGGGGCACGCGGCGCTCACCATGGCTGAGTATTTCAGGGATGACCTAAGGCAGGATGTCCTTATCCTTATGGATAATATTTTCCGCTTCGTCCAGGCCGGAGCCGAGGTATCCGGACTCCTGGGACAGATACCGTCTCGCGTGGGCTATCAGCCGACGCTGTCCACCGATCTGGCGGAGCTTGAAGAACGCATTTGCAATACCAGAAGCGCCGCTATCACCTCCGTACAAGCGGTCTATGTGCCGGCGGACGATTTCACCGACCCTGCGGCCGTCCACACTTTCGGTCACCTTTCGTCCTCGGTGGTGCTTTCGCGCCAGCGCGCGGGACAAGGGTTTTATCCTGCCATCGACCCGCTTCAGTCGGGCTCCAAAATGCTTACCCCGCTTGTGGTCGGGGAGAAACACTATCGAGTAGCGAGGGAAATACGCAGAACGCTGGCTGAATATGAGGACCTTAAGGACATAATAGCCATGCTCGGGCTTGAGGAGCTTTCAAAAGAAGAGCAGCAGACGGTACATCGCGCAAGAAGACTGGAAAGGTTCCTGACACAGCCCTTCTTTACCACCGAGCAGTTCACCGGCTACGATGGCAAGGCGGTCAGCCTGGATGAATCCTTGAAGGGCTGTGAGCGGATACTGAATGACGAATTCCAGGATTATCCTGAGAAGGCCCTGTACATGATAGGGACGATCGAGGAGGCGAAAAAGCAATAATGAGGTTGAGAGTGCTGGGCCCCAATGAAGTGTTGCTGAGCGAGGAGGTCGGCAAGATAAACGCGGAAGCCCGGGATGGTGCCTTCTGTATTCTGCCCCGTCACATCGATTTCGTTACCGCCCTGGTACCCGGGCTGCTTGCCTTCGTCGGCGGGGACGGGCACGAGACCACGATCGCCGTTGATGAGGGGACCCTGGTCAAAAGAGGAAATGAGGTACTGGTTTCGGTTCGCAGAGCGATTCGGGGCGACGAGCTGGGTTACCTCAGGCAGAAGGTGAAAGAGGAGTTCGAGGCACTTGACGAGCGCGAGAAGAAGGCGAGATCCGCCGTGGCAAAGATCGAGGCCGATTTCATACGGAGCTTCTTGGAGTTGAGGGAAGATTAGCCGATGGCAGACGCTGGCCGGAAGAACGGAAAGCAGGAAGCAGAAGAGGAGTTTCAGAAGACCATCCGGCTCAAGCAGGCCCGCAGGATGAGAGCTCGCCGGCAAAAAGAGAACACCTTCTGGTACGGGCTCGGAATGTTCGGCACCATCGGCTGGTCCGTCGCCATACCGACACTGATAGGCGTCGCGCTGGGGCTGTGGATAGACAGCCGGTGGCCGGGAAGGGTCTCCTGGACGCTTACCCTGCTGTTTTTAGGTCTGGCGCTCGGGTGTTTCAACGCGTGGCATTGGGTCAAGCGAGAGAGGGAGGCGATGGAGAAAAAAGATACGGGAGACGATAATGAATGATCTGGGTTGGATACTGCTGGGAGCAGGTGTGGGTGGGGCGGCCGGGGTATTCTACTTCGGGCTTCTCTATGCCACCATCCGGAGGCTCAAGAGTGCCGGTCAGCCCCAGCTAATGGCCTTGGGGAGTTTCGCGGGGCGTCTGGCCGTGACCATTGTGGCGCTATTCCTTCTTGTTCGAGGCGGACACTGGGAGCGGGGCCTGGCCTTTCTGGCGGGGTTCGTGGTCGTAAGGCTGCTTCTGGTAAGGCGTTGGAGACCCAGGCAGCCGGGTAACTCAATAGAAGCAGGACCGAAGAGAGCCGTGGGGGACGCCGAATCGGACCGGGTAGAGCCCGGTAATGACAGAAGCCCGGTCAAGCACAAGCCTGGGGAAAAGAGGTTTGAGGGAAGGCGGGCATGGAAGTAACACCTGACGCAATAGTCTTCTGGCAATGGCGTTTCGTGACCATCAACGCGACCATCGTCTTTACCTGGGTGGTGATGGCGATTCTGGTCGTGATCTCATGGCTGGCTACCCGGAACCTCAGCGTCGGCCCCGACATATCGCGCTGGCAAAACCTGTTGGAGACAGTGGTGGGCTATATGCGAAAGCAGATCCGGGAGATCACCCAGCAGGATCCCGATCCCTACCTGCCTTTCCTCGGTACCTTGTTCCTCTTCATTTCGGTATCCAATCTGCTGGCTATTGTTCCGGCCTATAACCCTCCCACCGGATCTATAACCACCACCGGTGCCTTGGCCGTCTGCGTGTTCTTTGCGGTACCCATCTTCGGAATAATGCAGCAGGGCCTGCGCGGTTATTTCCAACACTACATCAAACCGACACCGATCATGTTTCCGTTTCACGTGGTGTCCGAGCTCTCCCGCACGCTGGCCCTGGCGGTGAGGCTCTTCGGGAACATTATGAGCGGCACCATCATTGTGGGCATCCTTATATCCATAGTCCCGTTGGTGGTCCCCCTCGTCATGCAGGCTCTGGGACTTCTTATCGGACAGATCCAGGCATACATTTTTGCCGTACTTGCAACCGTATACATCGCTTCGGCAACTCGTACCACGTTTGGAAAGAGCGAAGCGCACAGTGAAACATAACCAAGGGGGAGTGTAGACATGGACATGGTAAGCATTATCGGTCTGGTATCGATCGTCCTGGCGGGAGCGACGATTGCGATAGGCTCGGTGGCCCCCGCTCTTGGCGAGGCGCGCGCATTGGCCCAGGCCCTGAGATCGATAGCCCAGCAGCCTGATGAGTCCAACACCATTACCCGCACCCTGTTTGTTGGCCTGGCGATGATCGAGTCCACAGCCATCTACTGCTTTGTGATCTCGATAATCCTCATATTCGCCAATCCATTCTGGAACCATGTGATCGAACAGGCGGGAAAGTAAGCCATGGAGATAGATCTGTTTACGCTGGCGGCTCAGATTGTCAATTTCATCATTCTGATCCTCCTGCTCAAACACTTTCTTTACGGCAGGATCGTCAGAGCCATGGATGAGAGGCAGCAGCGGATATCCGGGCGGCTGGAGGAGGCCCGAAAGAAGAAGGAACAAGCCGACGACGAGATGAAAGAGTATCGGCGCAAAAAAGAAGAACTGGACGACAGGCGGGAGGAGATTCTCGCCGAGGCAAGGGATGAGGCCTCCCGGCTTAGAGACCAGCTGGAGGAGGACGCGCGCGAAGAGGTGGGGGCACTTAAGGAGAGATGGAAGTCAGCCCTTGAGCGGGATCGGGAGAGCTTCCTCAGGCACCTCCGCGAAACGACGGGCAGGGAATTCCGTGTTCTCGCCGAGCGGGCATTCAAGGCCCTGGCCGACAGGGACCTTGTCGACCAGATTGTCGGTGTCTTTCTTGATCGCCTCGAGGACCTGGAATCCGCAGAGCGCGACAGGTTGATCGAAGCAGCGAGGAAAGACCAGGGAACGGTAAGGGTCCACACTCCCTCCGAGCTGGCACCGGGCCAGAAAAGGAAAATCACTTCCGGGATCCACAGCAGCCTGGCGGACGACCTGGATACCGAATTCAGTACCGACGATGACCTGATATGCGGAGTCGAGCTCGCGGCGGGAGGGCTTAAAGTCGCCTGGTCGGTGGATACCTATCTGGACGCATTGGAAGAGCGCCTGGGCGAAGTGCTTGAGTCGAAGACCGCCGGGCCGTCAAAGCAGGCGGAAGAGAAGCCCTCCTTGGAGGCACAGGACCCGGAAGCCAGAAGGAAGAAGAATAGTGGGCGTAAACAACGATAATCAGGAAACCACCCTGACCGCCGTGGTCGATCAGACCATTGAAGCGATGGACCGCATAATAAAGGGATTCGATAGCGCCTTACGGGTGGAGGACGTAGGCAGGGTGTCGTTCGTGGGGCGCGGCATCGCGAGGGTCAGTGGTCTTCCGCGTGCCAAGGCCGACGAGCTTCTGCGGTTTCCTCGGAACAGGATGGGGTTTGCCATGAATCTCGATCCTGACGAGATAGGGGTGGTGCTTCTCGATAAGAGCGAGGCTATAGCAGCGGGGAGTGAGGTCAGGGGAACGGGCCGGGTGCTCGATGTGCCGGTCGGCGACTCCCTGCTTGGCAGGGTTGTCGATTCCCTGGGGAGGCCGCTTGACGGCAAAGGGCCGCTGGGAACCTCGGACCGCATGCCTATAGAGCGTGAGGCTGCGGCGATAATGGATCGTGACCCGGTGGAAGTCCCCCTCCAGACCGGCATACAGGCGGTGGATGCATTGATTCCAATCGGGAGAGGCCAGAGAGAGCTGATTCTCGGAGACCGCCAGACAGGCAAGACCGCCATTGCCCTCGATGCAATGATCAACCAGGCCGACAAGGACGTGCTTTGCGTCTACTGTGCGGTAGGCCAGCGAAGCTCCGCCACGGCGCGGGTAATCGCCGATCTTCACGAATATGGCAACATCAGCAACTGTATCGTCGTGGTATCCACAGGCGAGGATCCCCCCGGTCTGGTATTCAGTGCTCCTTATGCGGCCACTACTATGGCGGAGTATTTCAGGGATCAGGGTAGAGACGTCCTGATAGTCTATGACGATCTCACCAGGCACGCCAGGGCCTACAGAGAGCTTTCGCTCCTGCTGCGGCGACCCCCGGCCCGCGAAGCCTATCCGGGTGATATCTTCTACATACACTCACGCCTGCTCGAGCGTTCCACCCATCTTGACAAAGAGCACGGCGGAGGGTCGCTTACCGCTTTTCCCATCATCGAAACCCAGGCGCAGAACCTCTCCGCCTATATCCCTACCAACCTGATCTCGATAACCGACGGCCAGATCTACCTTTCCCCGGATCTCTTTCAGAAGGGTGTGCTTCCGGCCATAGATATCGGAAAATCGGTATCGCGCGTCGGAGGCAAGACCCAGCTTCCGGCCTATAGAGCGGTAGCGGGCGATCTTCGTCTTTCGTACTCCCAGTTCGAGGAGTTGGAGGCTTTTGCCCGTTTCGGTACGAGGCTGGACCCTGAAACCAAGAAGACCCTGGCCCGGGGCCGGCGGGTCCGGGAGGTGCTGAAGCAACCACAATACGAACCCATACCTGTTCCCGAGCAGATCGGAGCGATGCTGGCGGTCAATGAGGGCGTGCTGGACCAGATCGATCTCTCCGAGATCCCAAAGGCGAAGGCCGACATAAGGGAGACGGTGAGGAACGAGCTACCCGATCTCTCGGAACGTATGCTTGACGGCGAGAAACTGGGCGCTGAGGAGCGGGAGAGAATGCTGGCTGTGATCCGGCACGGTATGGGGCTGGATGAGGCGGAACGGGACGGGGGCGACCATGCAGACGATTGAATCCCTTAAAAGCAAGATGGAGAGCGCCCGGGATCTCCAGTCGGTGGTCCGGACGATGAAAGCCCTGGCCGCGGTGAGTATCCGGCAGTATGAGAAGGCCGTGGAGTCACTTGAAGATTATAACCGGACGGTTGAATTAGGTCTTCAGATAGTGCTTGAGCACGGCCCCTGGGGACTTGCGGTGCCGTCCGGCTATCAGGGGGGCGCCGCAGGGATTGTCGCATTCGGTTCTGACCAGGGCATGTGCGGCCAGATCAATACCAGGATGGCGACTCACGTGCTCGAGACCGTCAAGAGGCTTGAGGAGACCGAGACCCGTCCCGCGGTACTCGCTGTGGGCCATCGCTTGTCGGGCCAACTCGAGGATTCCGGTGTCGAGATCGAAGGAATCGTAGGCCTTCCGGGATCGGTCGACGGAGTGACCTCCAAGGTGCAGGACATACTGTTCAAGGTTGAGGAATGGCGCTTCCGCCGGGGTGTCGGGCGCGTAATGCTGCTCCACCACAAACCCCTGTCGGGTTCCTCATATAGGGCCCATACCGTTCTGGTCTTCCCGGTCGATCCGGAGTGGCTCCGGGGCCTGGAGCGCAAGAAGTGGGAATCCCGCACGTTGCCCATGTTCACCATGGAATGGAGACCCCTTTTCGCCTCTCTGGTCCGGCAGTATATCTTTGTTTCTATTTACCGCGCCTTTGTAGAATCGCTGGCTAGCGAGAATGCCGCGCGCCTTTCCTCGATGCAGGCCGCCGAGAAAAACATTGACGAGAGGCTCGATGAACTGTCCGATCTCTTCCACCGGAGGCGCCAGGCCTCGATTACTTCCGAACTTCTCGACATTGTGGCGGGTTTTGAGGCCCTGACCGGGGGCGGCAGCGCCGGCACATCCAGGTAGGAGGACTGTTTTGAGCGAGATAACAACTCTGACCATGAACCCCGCGATCGACGCTTATACGGTAGTGGAGCATGTGACGCCGGATCGCAAGCTTCGATGCGGGAAGCCCAGACACGATCCGGGCGGGGGTGGGATAAACGTGTCGCGGGCCATTCATACCCTCGGTGGTGAGGCGACGGCTGTCTATCCTGCTGGGGGGGCCATGGGAAACCTGGTCCGGGAACTGCTCGACCGTGAAGGCATAGACCAGCGCCCGGTATCAGTCGACGGCTGGACCAGACAGAACCTGGTGGTCCTCGAACGGACTTCGGACAGGCAATACCGTTTCGGAATGCCCGGTCCGGAGCTTACCTCAGACGAGCTGGATAAATGCCTCGCGGAGGTGAGCTCGGCATGCGGCGAATGCGCGTACCTGGTCGTATCGGGTAGCCTGCCCCCGGGAGCCCCGGTCGATTTCTATGGTCTGGTCGCGCGAATCGCCCGGGACAAGGGGAGCCGGCTAATCGTGGACACCTCGGGCGCAGCGCTGAGGCACGCCGCCGAGGAAGGCGTGTTCCTGCTCAAGCCCAATGTGCGTGAACTCGGTCATCTGGCGGGACGCGAATTGAACGACGAAGCCGACCAGATCAATGCGGCGCGTGAGATTATAGACCGGAACGGTACCAGCGCGGTGGTTATTTCTCTAGGTGCGGGCGGCGCGGTGCTGGTCACCGCGGATGGAAAGCTTGAGGTAAGGGCCCCAACGGTACCCATAAAGAGCAAAGTAGGCGCCGGGGACAGCATGGTCGCGGGGATCACGCTGGCCCTTGCCCGGGGCGAGTTCCTCGGGGACGCGGTACGGCTCGGGGTAGCGGCCGGGGCGGCCGCGGTGATGACACCCGGGACGGAGCTTTGCAGGAGAGAGGATACCGAGAGAATTCTGAGGGGGATGAAAAATGGAGCACAATCCGTGTGACCGCGAACCCGGGTTGCGAAGGGGATTCCGATGCCCGGATCAATCATGGAGACGATCCTGCAATGACTGACGCTCAAGTCGAAACCGATCCCGGGACTGGAAAGCATGCCGGACGGGCTGAAACAGTCGAGAAACCCTGGAGTGTCCCCTGCGAGCGGCTGCTCGATAATCTTGACGTCAGAGTTGAGGCGGGCCTTTCCCATGAAGAGGTTAAGAAGCGCCGGAAGAGAATAGGGCCTAACCGGCTGAGAGAAAAGGGAAGCAAGAGCGCGTGGCACGTATTCATTGAGCAGTTCAGAAGTCTCATCATAGGCATACTGGCGGCGGCCTGTGGAGTATCCTTCGCCTTCGGCCGCTACGTCGAGGGCGCGGCCGTAGGTGCGGCGATAATCATCAATACGGTCATAGGCTTCGTGACCGAGCTCCGTGGAGTGCGCTCGATGGAGGCTCTCAGGCGGCTCGGCCGGGTGACCGCGAAAGTCCGCAGGGAAGGCACGGTTGAGCAGATACCGGCTGGCAGGTTGGTGCCCGGAGACATCATTCTCCTGGAGGGCGGTGATATAGTGACCGCCGATCTGCGCCTCATTGAAGCGTCAAGACTCCAGGCCGACGAGTCCGCGCTGACCGGGGAATCCGTACCGGTCGGCAAATCGACTGACCCCGTGCCTGCGGAGTCCGGTCTTGCCGAGAGAAGCAACATGGTCTTCAAGGGCACTTCGATTACCAGGGGTTCAGGAGAGGGCCTGGTCGTGTCGACCGGCATGCAGACCGAGCTGGGAAGAGTATCGACTCTGACCGAAGAGGCCGAAGAGGTTCGGACCCCTCTGGAGAAGAGGCTCGGGCGCCTGGGGCGGAGACTTGTCTGGTTGACCCTTGGGATCGTAGCGGTGGTCGCGGTTACCGGGATTCTGGCCGGCCGGAACACCCTGCTCATGGTGGAGACGGCGATTGCCCTGGCCGTGGCGGCCATTCCTGAAGGACTTCCCATAGTCGCTACGGTCGCTCTGGCGCGGGGTATGTGGCGCATGGCCAAGCGTAACGCTGTTATAAGCAGGCTTTCGGCGGTGGAGACTCTGGGCGCGACCAACGTGATCCTGAGCGACAAAACCGGCACGCTGACCGAGAACCGGATGAGTGTATCCCGCGTTGTTCTGGGCGGTTCGGATGATGGCTTAAGGTCGTATACCACCGTGGAAGGGGAATTTTACCACGGCGACAGGCCGGTCGAATCCTCAGGCCAGGAACCGTTGAGCAAAGCCCTCAAACTGGGGGTGCTCTGCAACAACGCGAGCCTTGGCAAGGCCGAAGGTGGAGACAGCGAGCCGGTCGGCGACCCCCTGGAGATCGCTCTTCTGGAGGCAGGATCGCACGCAGGGCTCCGGCGGGACGATCTCCTTGAAACGCTGCCTGAGAAACGTGAAGAGGCTTTCGATCCGGAAGTCAAGATGATGGCCACCTACCATGAGAAGAATGGGCGTTTGCTTGTAGCCGTCAAGGGCTCTCCCGAGCAGGTGATTGCGGCTTCGACATCGGTGTCCGGTTCCGATGGTGACACGAATCTGGCGGCCGAGGCCGAGCGGACCTGGCTGCAGGCCGTGGAAGATATGGCATCCGATGGGCTCCGCGTACTCGCGCTGGCGGAGAAAACTGTGGAATCCACGGATGATGAGCCCTACCGGGATCTTACTCTGGTGGGACTCGTTGGCTTGCTGGATCCGCCGCGCCCGGATGTCAAGGATTCCATAGAAACCTGCCGCAATGCGGGCATCGATGTGGTAATGGTGACCGGCGACCAGCCGTTGACTGCCCGGAGAATCGGCGCTGACCTGGGTTTAGTGTCCGGGGAGGAGGCGAACGCCATCCGGGGAGATGAGCTCGCGGACCCGGAGACGCTGTCCGATGAGGAACGCCGGCGGCTCAGGGAGGTGCACATTTTCGCCAGGGTCAGCCCGGCGCAGAAGCTTGATATCATTGAGATCTACCAGGACAGTGGCGCTGTTGTAGCCATGACCGGAGACGGGGTCAATGATGCCCCGGCCCTCAAGAAGGCCGACATAGGGGTAGCCATGGGTAAGCGGGGCACGCAGGTAGCGAAAGAGGCGGCCGATATGGTGCTCAAAGACGACGCTTTCTCCACTATCGAGACCGCCGTAGCGCAGGGCCGCGTCATATTCGGAAACGTCAGGAAGTTCGTAATTTACCTGCTCTCCGGAAATGCCAGCAAGATACTCGCGGTTACAGCGGCATCGCTCATGGACATGCCGCTTCCCGTCCTGCCGCTTCAGATCCTCTTTCTAAACATGGTGATTGATGTGTTTCCGGCACTGGCCCTGGGTGTGGGTGAGGGCGAACCGACGATAATGGAACGCCCGCCGCGCCATCCGGAGGAGCCGGTGCTCCCCGGAAGCCATTGGTTGGCTATCGGCGCGTATGCCGTGATAATGGGCGTGACTGTGCTTGTATCTTTAGGTCTGGCGCTGAGCTGGTTGGAGATGGAGACGCCCCGTGCGGTATCCGTCTCCTTTCTCACCCTGGGATTCGCGCGGCTCTGGCACATATTCAACATGCGGGATTCGGGAACCGGGGTATTCCACAATGACATTGTGCGAAACAGGCCGGTGTGGGGGGCGCTTGCGCTTTGCGCGGGGCTTCTTCTGGCTGCGGTTTTCGTTCCCGGGCTTCGGACTGTTCTGCAGGTGGTCGATCCCGGAAAAGCCGGCTGGCTTCTCATCATGGGTCTGAGCCTGGTTCCTCTTTGCATTGGACAGATCCTGAAGGAGGTGAACATTATAAGGCATTCTTCGGCTGGAGGGCAGTGGCAGCCCCCAAAGGATAGGAGAGGCGAACGAGGTAGGTGAAAGGAGGATCTCAATGAAGAGATCAGTGGGTTTCATACTGTTGGTTTCAGCTCTGACGCTCCTGGTTTTCGCAGGGTGTGCGGAAAAGGAAGATACAACGGCGGAGGACGTGAAGAAGGAGACCAAGGAGGCCGTAGAGACGGCCCGGGCGTATACGGAAGAGCAGAGGGCCAAGTACATGGCCGAAATGATGGATAAACTCGAGAGCTATGAAGAGCAGATAAACGAACTCGAGATGGAGGCCCGGGACACGGGTGATGAAGCACGTATGGCTATGGAGGAACGCCTTCAGACGCTGCGGGACAAAAGGGATGACATGTCGGAGAGGCTTGATGAGATGAGGTCGGCGGGCGGGGATGCCTGGATGGAAATGAAAAAAGGCATGGACAAGGCGATGGACGAAATGTCGAAGGCTTATGAGAAAGCCGCCGCCGAGTTTGAATAAGTCATCCGGTGGAGGACCGGGACATTAGTCGATTGGCCGTTGGACCGTGCGGACATAGAGTCCAGGGCGGTGAGACCGTGCCGGTGCGATGCTCTTCGGAAAGAGAAGGCCGCAGGCGGCTGTAACGGATAGATAGGGATTGATCTGATCGTTTAGGGGGAGGTAAGAGGCTTGCCGGAACTGCCGGATGTAGAGGTCTTTAGGCGATACTTGAATGCGACGGCTCTGCACAAGACCGTAAAGGATGTGGCCGTGAAAGACGCCGGCGTGCTCAGGGGTATCTCCGGAAAGAAACTGAAGGGGCGGCTCAACGGCCGAAGTTTAGAATCCACGAAACGGCGGGGCAAGCATATGCTGGCCGGACTGGACAACGGGCACTGGCTCACCTTCCATTTCGGCATGACAGGGTATCTGGAATACTTCAAGGTCCCTTCCGGCGAACGGGAGCACGATCGGGTAGTGATGGAATTCAGGAACGGGTACCGCCTGGCGTTTGTGAACCGAAGAAAGCTGGGTAGGATGGGGCTCGTAGAGGATGCCGCTCGTTTCTTCGCCGCGCACTCGCTCGGTCCCGACGCACTCGATCTCGATCTCGGTAATTTCGAAGACCTGATGGAGGGCCGGCGCGGATCGGTAAAGCCGGCCTTAATGGACCAGAGTCTCATCGCCGGTATCGGGAACATATACAGCGATGAGATTCTCTACCAGGCAGGAGTTCACCCAAAAACGCCGGTGGGTAAGTTGAAGGAAGAAGCCGTCAGGCGTCTCTTCCACAGGATGAACCATGTTCTCAAGATGGCGATCAAACGCAAAGCGGATCCGGACCAGCTGCCGCAGACTTGGCTCTTGACTCACAGGCAGGATGGGGCGGCCTGCCCGAGGTGCGGAGGAAAGGTAAGGAGGATAAAGATTTCAGGCCGCTCAACCTACTTATGTCCGGCATGTCAGTCGAAGTCGGGCAGGTGAAACAAGACGCGGTTGCTGTCTGGCCCGGAAACGAGGCAGACGGAACGGGGATGCGATCCCCCGGAATCGAGTTGAAACAAAGGAGGGGAAAGAATGCTACCACTCAGGAAGATCATGTGTCCCACGGATTTCAGCGACTACTCATATCAGGCACTGAAAGTGGCCGATGAGCTGGCGCACCACTTTTCGGCGGAACTACTGCTCGTTCACGTGGTAGGGCCGGTTCCTGTCGCCCCGGTTATGCCCGGGATGGCCCCGAGCGCTTTCAACGTGGCCAAGTACCAGAAGGAATTGGAAATGTCCTCCATGAAGACCATGAAGGAAATCGTGGACAAGAACATATCCCAGGCCCCTAACACGCGGACAATAGTCGGTCACGGTGAAGCCGGAAGCGAGATAATCAGGCTGGCCGAGAGCGAAAAAGCCGACCTGGTTGTCATATCAACGCACGGTATGTCGGGACTTGAACGAATTTTCTTCGGGTCGGTTGCTGAGAAGGTGGTGCGGAACGCCAAAACTCCCGTACTTACGGTTAGGGCTACCGAGACCAAGAAATCCGAGGGGGAAGGGGACAAATAGAGGACCCGCTTTCGGCGGATTCGTGGTCCCCTATTTCGAAATGTAGCCAAGATCGGAGGTCGATATGGGGTCATTGCCGTTTACTGCTGAAGAGTTCATCAGCCTCTTCGAAACATACAACACCTCGATATGGCCTATGCAGATAGTCGCTTACGTTCTCGGGGGACTTGCCGTCTTCCTGGCAATCCGGCGCACCCCCGCCTCCGGCAGACTGATAGGTGCGATCCTGGCCTTCTTCTGGCTGTGGATGGGCATCGTCTACAATCTGGTCTTCTTCACGGAGATAAATCGGGCTGCATATGGCTTCGGTTCGATGTTCGTGGCGCAGGGCATCCTATTCTTGGGCGCATGCGTCTGGAAAGACCGCATCAACTATAAAGTCAGCCCGGATATATACTCATTCACCGGCGCCATCTTCATTCTCTATGCAATGGTCATATACCCGATTCTGGGCTCCGCATTCGGACATGGTTATCCAAGATGCCCCGCATTCGGCATTACGCCTTGTCCCACGACCATATTCACGTTCGGCATTTTGCTGTTTGCTGCCCGCAAGGTGCCCTGGTATCTCTTTGTCATACCCCTGGTATGGTCGCTTATAGGAAGCCAGGCGGCCGTGTCGCTTACCATACGGGAAGACTTGGCCTTGCCTGTAGTCGGCATATTCGGGACGGTGATGATCGTATTGAAGAACCGTATGCTGAAGAGAAAGCCGATCCTGTGAATGACTCAGAGACACTTCGATCGCCGTAGTCCCGGATCTGTGCCGTCACAGGAGGCCGAATGAAAGGAGTTGACCGCATGAGGAAGGATCCTGTCTGTGGAATGGATCTGGATGAAGATGAAGCCAAGTTCACATCGAAATACAAAGGCCGGACATACCACTTCTGCACCTCACGCTGCAAGGCCTCCTTCGATGAAGATCCGGAGAAGTACTTACAGATTGCCGAAGGAAATATCATAGCGGAGAGGAAAATCGCTGTTGTAGGAACCGGCCAGGTCGGAAGCACTTTTGCTTTTGCCCTGATGATGAGCGGTCTGGCGGACGACATCGTTCTTATAGACCGCAACCGGGATGTTGCTGAGGGACACGCTATGGATCTCAATCACAGCCAGCCCTTCAGCCAGCCCGCCGAGATACATGCCGGGGACTATGACGAATGCGAGGACGCCTCAATAGTCGTTGTGACCGCCGGAGCTCCCCAGAAGCCGGGGGAATCGAGGCTGGACCTGGTGCGCAAGAACACCGATATCTTCAAGGACATAATCCCGAAGATCGCCGAGCACAATCCCAGGATACTGTTGATTGTTGCAAACCCGGTCGATGTTCTCACCTACGCGGCCCTCCAGATCTCAGGATATCCCATGAATCGGGTCGTGGGTTCCGGTACGATGCTTGATACCGCAAGGTTCGAGTACCTCGTAGGCCAGCACTGCGGCGTGGATTCGAGGAGCGTTCAGGCACATATCATCGGAGAGCACGGTGACAGTGAGGTCGCGGTGTGGAGCCAGGTGACCGTGGGAGGGGTGCCTCTTAAGGACTATTGCCCCGTATGCGGCAAGGGATGTAAGCGCGAGGACAAGGAGGAGATATTCAGCCAGGTGAAAGAGGCCGCCTATGAGATCATAGATAAGAAGGGTGCCACCTATTATGCCATTGCCCTGGCCCTGGTGCGGATGTGCGCCTGCATCCTGCGGGACGAGAGAAGCGTACTGACGGTTTCCACGCTGGTGGACGGTTACTACGATATAGAAGGCGTGTGTCTCAGCGTCCCTGTTATCCTGGGGCGGAACGGCATATCAAAGATAATAGAGATCGGGCTGGATCAGGAAGAATACC
>Ga0180434_10003315_pt1 | contig 20652 bp, 31 predicted proteins | sample SS_ome_7_FD_132453 | JGI IMG/M metagenome (GOLD analysis project Ga0180434, IMG submission 132453) | Hypersaline lake sediment archaeal communities from the Salton Sea, California, USA - SS_1_D_2 metaG | ecosystem: Environmental > Aquatic > Non-marine Saline and Alkaline > Hypersaline >...
CAGTCAGCACGGTGTGCTGATCCCGCAGAATCGCCTCGACAATGCGCACCAGGGCCACCCCCACCGCGTAGTACGTCGCCCCCTTCCGTTCGATGACTTCGTACGCGGCGTCCCGCACCTGATGCGAGATCCGGTCGCGCACCCCGCTGTCCACGTCACACTGCGTCCGCCGGCAGTACTCCTCGAGGCGCATGCCCGCCACATTCGCCAGGCTCCATATAGGCACCTCGCTGTCGCCGTGCTCCCCCACCACGTAGGCGTGCACGTTCCGCGGGTCGAGGTCCAGGTGCTCACTCAACAAATAGCGGAAACGCGCCGTGTCCAGCACGGTTCCCGATCCAATCACGCGCCTCGACGGGAATCCCGACACCTTCCAAGCCACGTAGCTCAACACGTCGACCGGGTTCGTGGCGATAAGCAGAATCCCTGTCTCGTTGTGTGCAGTGATGCTGGGTATCACGTCCCCGAAGATCTCCGCGTTTCGCTTCACGAGATCCAGACGCGTTTCTCCGGGTCGCTGGGCCGTCCCTGCCGTCACCACCACCACATCCGCCCCCGCGCAGTCCGCATACTCACCCGCCCACACGCGAACGGGATTCGAGAGGGGCACGGCGTGGTTGATGTCCATCGCCTCGCCCTCGGCCCGCTTCCGATCGATGTCGATCAGTACAATCTCACCGACCAGGCCGTTGAGGACCAGGGCATAAGCGAACGTGGCCCCCACGTTGCCCGCCCCGACCACTGCCACCTTGCGCGGGTGCGGCGCGTGCGCTCCGACATCGTGCCCGTTCACGTGTCCCCTTTCCTGTCCGACCCTCTGTCTACCGCTTGATGCAGATTCGCCAGTCGTCCTCGGTACCCTCGACGCACAGCAGCTCCATGCCCAGCGCCTTCACGGCCATGGGAATCTCCTCCATCGACGCCGCATGGGTGCCCACAACCTCCAGTACATCCCCCGGCTCGGCCTTACGGAGCGCCTTTCGCACCTCAACCAGCGGCACAGGGCACGTCTCCCCACGACAGTCGACCCGCATATCTGGATGCACGGGACACACTCCTGCGCTCGTGTCTACCTTGATGTCAGCCTTCACGTCGGCCTTCATCTCAGCCTCCCTCCCCGACGAAGTTGATCACGACCTCATCCACGTCCCAGAGATGCTCCACCTTCTCCAGGATCTCGTGCCGGATATTGCTCGCGAACTGGTGACCCTTCGGCAGCGAGATGTCCACCCGGACGACGCCGTCAGAAACCTCGATCTCCTCGACCAGATCCGTGCGGATCAAATCCAACCCCACCATAGGGTTCATCACCCGCTTCAGTCGCTTCCGCACCAACTTCACCGTCGTCGGTTCTCTCTCGGTGACCAGGCCGTGTCGCTCCTCATAGTTCTGGATCGCCGCCCGCAGAGCATCGACAGCCAGCACCGAACAGTGCACCTTGATCGACGGCAGGCCCCCCAGCGCTTCAGAGGCCTCCTGCCACGTGATTTTCTTCGCCTCCTCCAGGGTCTTCCCTTTCGCCAGATCCGTGATGATCGACCCGGTCGCGATATTGGAGGCGCATCCGTAGGACTCAAACTTGATGTCCTGAATCTCCTGCGTCTCCTCCTCCACTTTCAGGTAGACCGCCACCATATCTCCACAGGCCGGACTCCCCTCCGTCGCTTCGGCGTCCGGATCCTCCAGCTGCCCCACGTTGTGGGGATTCCGAAAATGCTCCATCACGATCTCACTGTACGGAAGTGGCATACTAACCCCCTTCTAATGGCGGACCCGACCACGAGTCCGCCTTCTATCCAACCGTCCTGCCAGAGGTGTCTTACTCGCTGCCCCGCCGGCCCAACTCCCTGTCCAGCATAATAAGCGCTTGACCCTTCTCTCCAATCCGCTCCAGCGTGTCCAAGATCTGGGAAACGCCGTCCTCTTCTTCAACCTGTTCCTCGATGAACCAGTGCAGCATAACCTGGGTCGCGTAGTCATTCTCGTCCAGCGCCAGGGCATACAGGTCGTGGATCAGTCCCGTCACGGTTTGCTCGTGCTCGTAAGTCTTCTCAAAGACGGCCTGCGGCGACTCGAAATCAGTCGGAGGCTGCTCGATCGCGTGTAGCTCCACCCGTCCGCCCCGCTCGCCCACGAAGTCGAAGAGCTTCATCGCATGTTCCACCTCTTCCTCACTCTGCGCCCGCATCCACGCCGCGAATCCGGGAAGGCCAATGGAGCCGAAATAGGCCGCCATCGAGAGGTACATATAGGCTGAATACAGCTCATCCCTTATCTGCCTGTTCAGTGCGTCCTGCATCGCATTGCTCAACATCGTTTGTCTCTCCTTATGATCTATCTTCGAAAGCCTTACGCCTATGACACATCTTTGCCCAGAGGACTGATGCGCCTCAACTCACGCACCACCTCATCCACCGCCGTCGTCACCGCCCCGACGTCCTCCTCATCGTTGTACCGTCCGAACGTGAACCTCACCGAGCCGTGCGCTCGCTCGTGATCTCCTCCGATCGCCAGGATGACGTGACTCGCCTCCAATGATCGACTGAAGCACGCCGAACCGGTGCTCACTGCGAAACCACGCATATCAAGATGTAGTAGTAGGGACTCTCCCTCCACGAATCGGAAGGAGATATTGGCATTTTGAGGCAGGCGGTGAACCGGGTGACCGTTGATCCGTGTGTGTGGGATCGCCAGCAGCTTCTCGGTAAGGTCGTCGCGCAGATGCTGGAGCCGGCCCGTCTCTTCGGGGGTCACCAGCTCCACGGCCTTCGCGAACCCTACTGCCCCCGGGATGTTCTCCACCCCGGGCCGCAGGTTCGACTCCTGGAACCCTCCGTCCATCCACTTCTGGATCGGAGTTCCCTCTCTAATATAGAGTCCTCCAATCCCCTTCGGCCCGTGAATGGTGTGCGCGGCCACCGTGACGAGGTCCACAGGCACCTCGCGTACATCCAGCCCAACACGAGGGAAGCTGTGGGTCGCATCGGTGTGGAAAAGAGCGCCGTTCTCGCGGCAGATCGCGCCGATGGCATCCAGGTCCTGGACGGTGCCAATCTCCTGATTGGCTGCCTGCACCGAGACCAGCGTCGTCTCCGGTGTTACCACCTCGCCTAACTGATCCAAATCCAGCCGCCCGTCCTCGTCGACGCCCACCTTCGTCACCTCAAACCCCTGCTTTCCCAGCGTGCGGGCGCTGTGAAGCACGGGGAAATCCTCAATCGCACCTACCACCACCTGTCCCTCTGATCTCCCCAGGGCCTTCGCCACACCCTTCAGAGCGAGGTTTGTGGATTCGGCACTCCCCGACGTGAACACGAACTCGTCGGGCTGGGCACCCAGGCGCGCAGCGATTTGCGCCCTGGCTTCGTCCAGGGCATCGCGCGCGTCTATGCCAACGGAGTAGCCAAACTGCGAGGTTGCGACAGCATAGACATCGAAGAAATACGGCTCCATCGCCTCCAGAACGCGCTCGTCCAGACGAGTGGCAGCAGCATTGTCCAGGTAGATGACGTCCTCAAACACAGCCCGCTCCTTTGATAGTCAGCGTGTGTCAACCGCTCGAGCCGACACTGGATGGCAGAAACACCTTAACGCCCGGAGGTTGTCCCTCCTCAACACAATTGTACACCCAATCGACAATAAAGTCAATAGCCATCTACTAAATAACGTGGGCCGATCGTTCACTGGGGGAACCGCGCAGGCGGCCCGCGATAGACCAAGAAGGATCCCCGCTTGCCCGCGCCTCCTACGCGCCGTTGTCTAGCACCACAGATGCTTCACAAGGTGAGCGCATGACATTCACAAAGCCCTGAGTGAATCCCCGTCCATGCGCATGGGACGCTCAGGTACCTCCTGCCGCCGCACCGGGTCTGGCGGCCACCTCGCCTAGACGGCCCCGTAGATGCGGATCATCTCCCCGTTGATGGAGGCAGCCCCGTCGCTGCACAGGAAAAGCATAGTCTCGGCGATCTCCTCCGGCGTCACCCAGCGGCTGGTGTCCGCACTGGACATCATCCGCCGGTTTGCCGGCGTGTCGATGATGCTGGGAAGTACCACGTTCGCCGTGATGCCGCTCCCTTTCACCTCGGCCGCAATCGTTTCCGTCAGGGTCACGACACCGGACTTGGCCACCGCATAACCCACCTCCTTGGTTCGCGGCTCCAGCGCTGTCTTAGATCCCGTGTGAACGATCCGGCCCCACCCTCCCTCGCGCATAGGCGGCAGAACGGCCCGCGACATCAGAAACGCGGTCCGCAGATTGAGCGTCAGCATCCACTCCCAATCCTCCACGGCTGTCTCGCCTACGGTCTTCCCGCCAACCCACCCGCCGATCGTGTTCAGGAACACGTCAAGACTGCCAAAACGCCCAGTCACACGGGACACCAGGTCGTCCACGCTCTCCGGATCCGTGGCATCGACCGTCGACACGAAGAGCCGTTCATCCGGGAGGCTCAGATCGTCAGCCAGGTGCTCCAGGTCCGCCTCCGACGTGCTCGTCAGGGCCAAGCGCGCCTCAGTCCCGGCAAACACCCGCGCCACCCCGCTCCCCAGCGCGCCGGTAGCGCCCCCGACCAGAACCACCCTACCCCTCAATCCCTTCCCCATCGCCCCTCCTTCGCAAGTCATCCAGCCGCCGCCGTCGGAACCGCATCCCGCGCCCTCTCCCGCCCGTTCGCGCCGGCCGCCACCATCCGCCCACCGGCGGGTGCCGCCCATTCCGCAGCGGTCCTACACCGCCCCAACTCCCTTACTCGTCTACGCGCCTTCCCTCACGCTCCGCGCAAACGCTGCGCCGTACGCCTCGCCCTGCTTCAGATCCTCGTCCGTCGGTCCACCGTTGAACTCAAACGGTTCAGACATCTCCCACTTCAGTCTGTCCACGAAACCCTCAAAGTCGCGCTGCGCTCCGCCGCTCCATCCATAGCTCCCGAAGTGCGTCGCAATCTTATTCCGGATCCGTTTCGTCGCCGCCATGTTCAGGACCTCCGCCACCGGTGGAAAGAGCGAACCTTCGTAAGTCGGCGCGCCCACCATCACGCCGCGGTTCGTCCACAGGGACGGCAGAATATAGCTGACGTGCGTCCGCCTAGCATCGAAGATGTTCACCCTCACGCCCTCGTCCGAGACCCCCTGGGCCACGGCGTTCATCATCTCCTCCGTGTTCCCGTACATCGTGCCGTAGATCAGCGTCACACCCACGTCACCTGGTTCCCCGGCATAGCCTGCCCACTTCTGATAGAGCTCAACGATGTGTTCGGGGTGCTCCCGCCAGATCATGCCGTGGGACGGCGCAATCATGGACACCGGCACATCCACCAGTTTCTTGATCGCCTGGAGAACTGGTCTGCTGAAGACGGCAACAATGTTCACATAGTAGCGCAGGGCCTCTTGCTCGTAGAACCCAAAGTCCGTACATTGATCATCAAAGATGCCGCCCCGCAAAGCACCGTAGCCGCCGAACGCGTCGCACGAGAAGAGGATTTCCTCTCCCTCCACATACGACATCATCGTCTCTGGCCAATGGACAAATGGCGTGGAGAAGAACCTCACCGTCCGCTCACCCAGCGAGAGGATCTCGCCATCTTCGACCACACGCACGTTGTCGGAGATGCCGTAGAAAGCCTCCAGCATGGCCTTCGTCTTCTTCGTACCTAGGACGGTGACCTGGGGCGCTACCCGACGGAGCGTGCGCAGCACGCCTGAGTGATCGGGCTCCATGTGGTTGACAATCACGTAATCGAGGTCCGACAGCCCGACGATCTGATGCACCTGATCCAGAAACTCATCCGTCTTCAGAGACTTCGTCAGATCCACGATCGCCTTCTTCTCATCGTCAATCAAGTACGTATTGTACGAGATACCCTCTCGGCTAATCGGCCACATGCCTTCGAAGAGATCGCTGGTACGGTCGTTGACGCCAATCCAATAGATGTCCGGCTTGATCGCCACGGGGGGCATAGATCCTCCTCCTACACGCTATCGGCCAGCCGACGTAGATGCTGCTTCTCTTCCTGAATCACCTTGGAGATGGTCTCACGATCCTTCTTCGCCACCATCTCCCGAAGATCGTAATAGAAGAGCATGGTATCCTTCTCGAAACCCATGGCAGCCCGCAAAGCCTCACTGCGGGTGTCCGCTTGCTCCGCCATCCTCAATGCCTTGTCCTGGCCCGAGAAGACCGCGTGGTCCAAGGCCACCTCCAGGAAGGACGCGTAGTCACCAACGTCACTCCTCCTCGGCCCCGAGGCTGGCTCAAGCCGCTCCGCCATGCTTTCAAAGACCTGTCGGTGCGCCTCCTCACGGCTGGCAAGCTCCGTGAATAGCTCACGCAGCTCACCATCCGTGGCCCTTTCAGCCGCGGACGCATAGAACGCCGCGCCGTTCTCCTCGATGTTGACCGCCATTTCCAATGCTTGTGCAGCCCCGAATATGGCCATGTATACGTGATCTCCCATCACTAGAAGCCAACCCTCGACCCGGCGTCCGCCGCCGGACCCAGACAGCTATACCATCGTGTCGAAGACCCGAGGCGGCACGGCCCCCAGTGCGCCACCGCCCGACCGCCTCGGGCCCTCTCTGCGCGCCGCGAAACGGCCCGCAGTCTGCTTGTCTAGCCCTCCAGGACGCAGAGTGATCTTGGCCGCCGCAGCCGCGGCACCAGGCTCTCTGACACCGTGAAGGCCACCCGATCGCCTTCGGGGCCGATAAATCCAACCGTCATATCCTGCCCCACCACGACCGACGCGTATTGCCGTCCGGTGGAGAGGAGCACGCCGCCTGCCTCCAAGGCCGGCGCCTTATAGACACCATCGGTCACCAGCGTCTTCACGTGCTCCATCTCACTGAAGTTGCCCCGCTCATACCGCCGGAACAGCAAGTTGTAGCGCGCAGGCGCCAGAGCCAGGGTGTACGGTCCGTGGAACCCGGCCTCGTCCAGCGTAGTCACCGCCTGGATCAGGTTGTTCGCCGCCGCCCCCACGTCACTCCAGTCCGAGAGGTCCACACGGCTCGCATCCTCGGCGGTCATCAGTCCTTCCACGCCGAGCTCCTTGCTACCGTTGAAGATCAGGTCGTCCTCCCGCTTCGCCACCGAAAGGGCCGCCTCAGCCACCGCGCTCCGGTCCAGGGTGATGCCCTGCATCTCGAAACTCGCCAGATCGCGAGCCGCCAGATCAAACCCTTCCTGGATCAGGATCAATGGCAGCGTCGTCCCCACGATCAGACCAGACTCAGTGGCCGTGTCCTTCAGGGGTACCGACTTCAGCCCCAGGCCGTAGGGCCCCTCCAATTCCAGGAGCTTTCTCCCCACGAGAAAGCCCTTGGCTGCCTGGATCATCGCCCCATCCAACGCTTCCCAAATGTCCGACCCAAAAGGGGCGTCGTCACGAGCCAAATACTTGTTCGCCATCAATATCCTCCTTTGCGGCACAACACCTTCGTTTGGTTAAGTACGATACCCGCCCATCTCGGCAATGGCATCATCAGTCGCGGAGCGAACCAACGGTCATCTCCGAATTCCCCTCGTCCGACGCACCCTCTGACTCCCCCGCATCCCCGCCGCCGAGCTCGGCTAGCATCTCGTTGACCTCTTCCCGGCCCTCGGCCAGCCACTCAGCTTCGTCACCGGTCAGGATCTCTAGCAGGCGGTTGAACTCGCCCACGTGCTCCCGTTCCTCGTTGGCGATATCGATCAGAACCTCCTTGGCCAAAGCGTGATCGGTGGCGTCCGCGTGGGCCATATAGAGGTGAATCGCCTCATGCTCCGCGGCGACGTTTAGGCGAATAGCGCGTATCAACTCTGACTTGGTGAGTTTCCGATCCGGCACCGTCCCACTGAATGGGTTGACAAACTCTGGCATCTACCTACCTCCTTGTGCTAATCCAACTTTACGTGAATGCCTGACACAACCAGAGGCGGGGCCCGATCGGGCCCCGCTCACGGTGGGGTCAGGGATAGATCTGATTCCCTTCGTCATCTTCAAGGATGACGGCCTGCACCGGGCACCCTTCCGCCGCCTGGCGCAGGGTTTCCTCATCCGCCGCCCCCTCGTCCACCACGCGGGACAACCCCTCGTCATCGAGTTCGAACACGTCGGGGGCCGTCGCCACGCACATAGCCGACCCAATGCATAGGTCTCGGTCTACTTTCGCTCGCATCATTCACTCCTTCTGATCTATTCTCAGGCGTCTCGCACCTGCCATCGTACAATACGTCGGGAGTGCGCCCGTCCTCGCAAGGCATCCTGCGGAATCCCTGCGATTTCCAGACCGCACTCCACAAGCCGGCTCACCGCCATACAACTAGGCGCCGCCTCCGGGGGCAGGTCTCCGTCTCACCGAGCTTACTGTCTCGCCTTCATCAACGACATGTCTTCCTGCAGGGCCTGCAAATCCTCCTCGTGCTCGATCTCATCCGTCATGATCTCGAGGGCCAGCTCGTACGTCACGGCGTCCTTCCCCTCCGTGAAGTCCATGAGATCCTTGTACGCCCGGATAGCGCACTGCTCACCCTCGATGTTCTGCTCCAGCAGCACACCCACGTAGGGGTCCTCGGGGGTCTCGTACCCGCAGTTCGTCATCTCAAACCAGTCCTTGGGGGAGAGGAGCGGCGTGCCCCCGAGGGTGAGGATCCGTTCGACGAGCATCTCTGCGTGCATCAGTTCCTCAGCTGCGTGCTCCTCCAGCTCCACGGTGACCGCACCGCGCATCGGGCCGGCTGCCACCTTGGCTCCCGTCCAATACTGATAGTAGGCCAGCCACTCGTCGGCCAGCGCCTTGTTGAGCATCTCGATAAGCTTCTCTGCATCCACCCCAACCAGCTTCCTTGCCAATGTTCCCATCTGAACCTCCAGCCCCCTTTGATCGATTAAGCGTGCGCCAGGCGAGTCACTCGCTCAACCTGGCGATGATGGTACGACAGAACGCCGGCAGATCAGCGGGCGTCCTTGAGCTAATCAGGTTGCCGTCCTGCACAACCTCCTGGTCCACCCACTCCGCCCCGGCGTTGACCAGGTCATCCTTGATAGCAGAAAACGACGTAACTTGTCGCCCCCCGACGATTCCCGCCGATATCGGCACCCACCCGGCGTGACAGATGAAAGCCACCACCCCTCCGCGCTCGAAAACCCCGCGGACGAGATTCAGCAGCTCCTGGTGACGTCGCATGCGGTCCGGTGCATACCCACCTGGGATAATCACCGCGTCGAAATCCTCTGCGGAGATGTCGTCCACCGATACGTCGACTTTCGCCGGATAGTCGTGCTTGCTACGATAGACTTCGACGCCGGGCATACCGACCACATCGACGCACGCCCCCGCCTCTTTCATTCGAATCAGAGGGTACCAAAGCTCCAGGTCCTCGTATTGATTCTCAGCCAGCATGGCGATGCGCTTGTTTTCGATCCCCACAGACAGCCTCCTCATCTTGCAGCCAACCAAGTTGCTAGGCTGGCTCGACATTCTCTTCACTCATCACCGAGTCGGTACGCCCGCTGCAATCCGTGCTCCTCGTCGCCTCAAAGGCACAAGCCTCGGAGCAGTAAACCTTCGATCCCTGCTTCACCGGGTCCTCGCCCACTGGCTCCCCGCAGAAACCACATGGTCGTTCGGCCATAAATCAGCCCCCCTCACATGCCCGCGCCGATGTGCGGGTCACCCGACAGGAGCGGCAGGTCCATCTGACACGCCCTGCCGCCCAACGGACACCTGCACCCTACTTGACGGTGATCTCCTTGCTGCTCTCCCACAGACCGTGGATGTTGCAGTATGACATCGCGTGCAGCGTGCCGCTCTGTGTGATCTTCATCGCGGCCGTGACCCCGTGATGGGTGTAGACCGGGCCTTCATTGGCCCCTTTCACCGACTCCCCGTGGGCGTTGAACTCGAAATGCCCCACGTCGTACGTGAAGTTGCCACGCTCGGGGTGAAAGTAGAGCGTGATCCACCGAATGTGATGCTCCGTGGTGTTGGGATGGGCGATCTCCTTGCCCAGACTCGCCTTCACCTCGAAGAACTCACCCGCCTCGACCGTCTCCGGGCACTCGATGACCGGCACATGCTTCTCTTTCTTCCAGTCCGCCGACTGAATCCTCTCTCCCAACTTCATAGTTCGCACCCTCCTCATACTCTAGAAAAGCTACCTTTGACCCGCTCTCCCGAACGGGCAGCATACGCTGCCGATGTCCAGCCTCGCCCCAACTCGCCCAAGCGACTTATCAACCCAGCCGCTCACACGTCCCCATTGGCGGCCTCCCCACCCGAAGCGGCAACACTAAAGGACCGCCCGGAAGTGATCTCTTTTCGCCCCACATACCGGGCACGATTCCGGCGCTCGCATCTCCGCGACGTATCCACAGACCTGACAGACGTGATAGTCGTGCATCTCATCACGCAGCATGGCACCCAGAGCGTGCTTGTAGAGCTCTGCGTGCCGCTCCTCCACATCCCTCGCGTCCTTGAACGTGACGGCGGCCGCCGCCTCCCCCTCCGCCTCCGCCTCCTGGATGAACTTGGGGTAGTAGACCTGATTGACCGTCGTTTCCTGTTCGAACGAGTACTCCAGGTTCTCCTCGGTGCTGCGTATCACCGCATCCCCCATAAGCCGGAGATGGCGCTCGGCGTGTATGCCCTCCGCAGCAGCCACCGCGCGGAAGAGCTTCGCCACCTGGTCGTACCCCTCATCCTCCGCCTTCCGCGCGAACGCCAGAAGCCGATGATGGGCCTTCGCCTCACCGACGAAAGCTTTGTACAGATTCTGCTTCGTCTTATCGCTCATAGTCGCCACTAAACCTTACATCCTCCGTCGGAAGACGTAGGTCCGATTTGCCGCACTGAGGGGGCCCAGTCTGGAACCAAGCTGACCAGGCCTACGGGCCTCACGGCCTACGGGCCTACGGGCCTCACGGCCTACGGGCCTACGGGCCTCACGGCCTACGGGCCTACGGGCCTCACGGCCTACGGCTTCCAAACCTGCCACACTTTGCCAACCAGATCGGGGCCGGGCTTGAGCGCCTCGTCACCCGGCATCCAACCAGACGGCGTGGCCTCTCCAGTCTCTCTCACGTGTTGATAGGCCTTGATCTGTCGGATCAATTCGTCGGGGTTCCGGCCCACAGGGGCAGTCAAGACCTCCATCGCTTGGATCACGCCGTCGGGATCAATCAGGAAGCGCCCGCGGATGTTGACTCCGGCCGCCTCGTCATACACCCCGTAGACTGTGCCGATCCGGCCTCCTTGATCAGACAGCATCGGGAACGGCACACCACCCTCCACCATCTCAGACAGCTCGATCTCGTTCCAGATCTTGTGGGAGAACCGGCTGTCCACGCTCATCGACAACACTTCTACATCCAGCGCCTGCAGTTCGTCATACCGGGCGGCAACTGCCGCCAACTCCGTCGGTCAGACGAACGTGAAATCGCCCGGGTAGAAGCAGAGGACCACCCACTGCCCCTGGTAGTCCGACAGTCTCACGTTATCGAAGCCCTCCCCGGCCACATAGCCTGATGCTTCGAAGTCCGGCGCCGCCTTGCCTACTCGTGCTCTTTCCATCGTTGCACTCTTCCTCTCTCTTGGCCATTCTTGTTCTCGTTCCGCTGGTTTCGGATCAGCCTCCACCGGCCCCATCGAAGGTTGTACACATCCGTCCACTTCACTCATCACCCCTCCCCACAGATAGGGTATCCGTCTGATGTGACGCCTTCAGGTCGCATTCATCGTCCACGAGCCGTCCGGGCTCCTAGGGCACATCAACCTCATCGTCTGTCCGCGGGGCCACTGGGCAGTCCCTGGGGGGGCGTTTGCCGTGATGACCCCTGGTCCAAAGGGGTTCAAAGAAAAAGCTCCTCCTATCCCCTGTCCCCTCGGTAGACCGCCAGGGCATCCGTCAGCCCTAGGATAGCTAGAACTCCCCACTCAGCAAGAATATCTCGCCGGCTCCAACGCTCGCCAGACAGGATTGCGCGCCACCGCCATGTCCAGTAGCACCTCCGACGCCGACCTGGCTGATCGTCAGAGCTTCTCAAACAGTTCTACGCCAACCCCGCAGTGCGGACAGACCCAGCCCTCGGGGAGTTCCTCAAACGGGGTTCCAGGTTCGACCCCCTGGGTCGAATCCCCCTCTGCTGGCTCGTAAATGTAGCCGCAGACCAGACATACCCACTGTTCCATCGCAGCCTCCTTGTACTTTTCCATTGTTAGGTTCGAGCGTTTTCTGGCCAGGCCGATGACACACGGCTAGGATCTCTCCGTGCCTGAGGCCCTCTAGGAACCGCGTACGATCTCACGTCTTGAAGCACAGTCCGGACAGTAGCCCAGGTAAATCACCCGCCGATCGATGACGTGGAAATCGTGATCCTGCGCCAGGCTGGCCTCCGTCCCATTCCGACGAGGCACGTCCTCCACCCGCCCGCATTTCAAGCACACCAGGTGATCGTGTTCCTCCGTCGCCACATCGTAGCGTCTCTGCTCCAGACCTAATCCCAAATCCAGCTCCTGGAGAACACCCAGTGCCGCGAGTTCGTGCAGCGTGTTGTACACCGTCGCCGGCGCCAGCTCGGGCAATTCGTGCCTCGCCCGCCGCAGCACCTGATCCGCCGTGAGGTGCGAACCGTTGTCCATCAGCACCTCGACGATTACGCGCCTTTGCGGCGTGACACGTCGCCCCTCGGCCCTCAGCTTGGCGCACACCTTGTCGACTGAAGTCATAGATAAAGCCATAGAACAACCATTTCTAGGCGCAACCGCAACCTGGCTGCGCTCTGGCGCCTTGTATGGGATCAGCGCAAGGGCAACGTGTAGGCGCTATTTATAATCCATCTTACATTAGACTAATTCTAGCAAGCAACGTCTTGATTGTCAAGCGTCGATAGCTGTCTTGTCCAGCTTGACACGCCGCCTTTCAAGCCGCCTAGCACGCCGTCCGCCAAGCCGCTAAGCACGCAGCATGACCAACCCAACTGGGCCGCCAGTGAGGTCCGCTTACCAGTATACCATGACCCGGCTGCCACTTGTGTTGGTTCCCGTTGGAATACCGTTTGGGTTGCGTTGGCGCCTGTCCGACCAACGTTGCTCCCACCAGCTTCCACATCGAACTCACGCTCGCACGTAGCCATGCGGCGCGAGGCCCCGCAACATCAGGTCACAGATTCGCACCGCCTCAGCCATACAGCCCCTTACAGGGGAATGTTCCCGTGGTTCTTGGGGAGATTCGCATCCCGCTGGTTCTCCAACATCCTCAATGATCCAAGACCAGGTCTCCCGCGGTTCGATCGAATCGTCAACATGCCCGCGCCCTGCCGCCGCGTACGGCGTCGCGAACGATTCGCGCTAAGCCTTCACCAACCGCTCCCGCTCTGCCTCGGGATCTTCTGCCGTCCCGACCTCTTTCCGGAAGATGATGCTCATCGGGCCCTCCGGCCCCAGCCAAGCCTCCTCCGACATCTCCCGCAGTTCACGAATCGCTTCGTCTGTGTCCACTCCCTCTCCCTCGACGGCGCCGGTTTCGACGGAGACATCTGTGCCACATCAGACGTGTCGCCTTCATGGCATGCTTCCGCCCCAGTAGACGCACGCCATGGACTTTCTCGCAAGGTTGTCGAGCCAGAACTCACCCAACAATTCCACACCCAGCTCGCCCTGAGCCCTCAGCCCTCTGTGCATCTCCGTGCCTTCTCTGTGAATCTCTTTGTCTCTTCGAGGCCTACGTGGAGATGATCGTCGTCTTTGCTCCCCCCGAATCGAATGCCAACGCGTGCAGCACACTCGGTGGTCTCAGGGCGTCTTAGTTCTTCGGAATGTGGGGGGACCGAGACGATGCAGCTAATAGTTCCGAATTCGCTCGCGCTCTCCGCGAGCAGACCTGGATCCGTTCCGAGGCATGGATTCTCTTTGATACCGACGTTCTGATCGATTGCCTCCGCAGCTTGCCCTCGGCCGGTCGGCAACTGCCTCGGTCCTCGGAGCAGGGCTTTGGCGTCCCCGGGATCGTGGGGATGGAACTTGTGATGAGCTGTCGCGACAAGACTGAACTGAGCCAGGTCCAGGCGCTTATCCGTCGCTTCAAGGTCTTCTAACCTGAGCCCCCCGAGTCTGAGCGTGCGTTCCACTTGATCATGACTCACCACCTGGAGTTCGGCGTTGGGGGCTCCCGACTGCATCATCACTGCTATGGCATCGGAACGTAACGTGCGGGTCTATACGTTCAACGTGAAGCACGATCAAGCGTTCACTGGACTTGAGGTTGCGAGACCCTACGGGAGATGATCCCTCCCAGCACACCTCATCCGGCGCAACGACTAACGCCCCTCCCTCACACCCGACCCCCTGCGCTGTTACCTCATTCGGTCGAGAGTGCCTCGACTGCCACGAAGAGAGCAGCCGCGATGTCGGGGAAGACGACTCGGCGCGACCCAGATGCGTTCTCCTTTCCAGCGATGCTCGCGACACATCTACTACTAAGATGGATTGGCGATGTCGCACTGGATCAGCTCTTCGTGAACTTCCGCCATCAGCTAACCACCCACAGAAACGATGAAGACGGTCGCCCCGATGAAGAACCGCGCGAACTAAGAAACCTACTTGCGCCGGCCCGGGATGAGCTCATACATCGAGATCGAAACTCATCGCCGAACATGGGTCAACTGACCACGCTCCACCTCTTCAGCGCCCGCCCCGCCCAACCGAGCAGAGCGCTGAGGACTAGCAGGGGCGAACTGAGGATCAGGTTCTGGAGGAAGATCGTCGCCAGCCCCCTGGCGCCATGGCCGTAGCGCCAAGCGGCGCTCACCAGATTTCCTCCCACGAAGACGGTGATATACACGAGCATCATCACTGCTCCTCCTATGCAGAGGACGGGCCCATCTGTCGATAGGAGTGACCTGGTAGCCGAAGAGCTTATGCCCAGTCGCTTGATGACCAACGCTGGCGGATTGAGTAAGCAGGCCGCGATGAACAGCGACAGGGTGAGAGGCAGCAAGCCGTAGAGAAGGAAATGCAGGCTCAAACCGAAGCCGGCGAAGTCATCCTTGCCCATGGCCCTCTGATAGCTCTGTCCGACATTCACGGCAAACACGATGCACACGGTGAGGCTGACCGCCCCCACCGCCAGCAAGGCATCGCTCAGAATGCGACGCATCTCAACCTCCTGGTCCGTGAATCCTACTCCGTCGTCAGCTTACGAAACCTATCAAATGCCCCATCGTAGACCCCCGGTTCCACGTGACGTTCCGCCGTCTCGAACAGATAGGTCTCCACCTTGCATTCCGGGTCGTTCAAGTGCCCCAACGGTTCCAGATCCTTGTCCAGCAAGAGAATCACACCATCATAGACCTCCAGATGCCTGGCCTGCCTTGCGATGGTTCCGCTCTGGGCCTCTACATAGAAGCCTGCACAGGGGAGCAGCCTCCCAGTGTCGAAGGCTTTGTCCGTGGGCGTAAGCGAGTTGACGACATCCCGCAACGCTCCGACCTGCTCATCTTCAAGCTCCCACGTCGGGTTGGTGCTGCCGCTGAACGCGCTGAGGGTGGCGGTCGCCGACGAGCCGTTCGTATTCCTTCGACTCACACAGGCGACCAGCGCCAGCGATAGCAAGACACTGGCGATCGCTGACCATCGCGTCCGCCAGATGGGGCCAAACCTACGCATCATCACCTCAGGGCGAGTGCCGCCTCCTTCCGGCGCTACCCTGCCGCTTGGTCCACCCAGTTTGAGCTCTCGCACGACGATCAAGAAAACCTGGACAAAGCGTGCGCGCGCCCAACCTAGATCCACCACACACATCCTTGGCCCGTTCGTGCGAGGGTTTCTTCTGCCTCTCGTCGTGGTCGCGGTCCCTCTTTTACCCTTGCTTCGTGCGGCCCTCGCTTCGGATCTGTGCCACGATGATGACAGCAAGAAAGACGTCGATCAAGAGTCCCAGTACTGCGCTGAAAACGTCCATAGTCTTCCTCCTTGTCTCGCTCGGGGCGTAGCAATCTGTCAAGATGTCTGGCCTTCAGCCTGCTCCACATATTGTCTCCCGTCGAACTGGAAGACCCTTTCTATGGCTTGGCCGTCGGTCTTCTGTAGCTTGCTTTCCAGCGAGTTCTCTCCGAACCCCAGTTGGCATGCCTTGCCGGTTTGGATGATCTTCTTCACCCCGTCGTTATCCAGGTCCTCGTACGCGTACTCGCAATGCCGCTCATACCCACCGGGATTCGCATTGATGCTGGCGTGGGCGCCGCTGAAGAGGACGCGAATACCCTCCTCCGTGGTCTCAATCAGCTCGAAATACCCATCGAGCCACAGCCCCGTGCCTGCGTGTCCCGCGCCTTTGACCTGGATCACCTCCCGATCCCCATCCTCCTCAGCCGTGAAGAGATCGAGGAAGGCCAGATCGACGTCTCGAAGTCCCGCAGGCTCCAGATGCCCCAATCGATCGGTCCGCTGATGAAATCGGCCAAGACGACCTCTCCGTCGTCCACGCGGTACAGGAGCTGGTAGCCTTGAGCGATGCCGGAGAAGCCTACGGCGACGAAGGCGCCCCGGTCGCCGTCGGGAAAACGGACCTCGGCGAAGTTGGCGTTGTCGTGCCACCAGTCGATGCCCTGCTCCCGCAGCAGGTTGAGCGAGTGGGCGATGGCTCTCTCCCGGGTCAGAATGACCGCACGGAAGGACTTCGTCGGTTCCCCTGCAGGTGCTGAGGCAGCGCCGCTCGTCAGGGTGACGACCGCGGTCGCGCTGACCACGATTGAGCCGTCCCGGGCGCTGATCTCCGCGACCTCGACCTGGCCCGGGCCAGTGGCATCGACCTGGAAGGGGATCGTCCCGGTGAAGATGCCCGGACCTCCCAGCTCACCCCTCACGTCCGATTGCGCCTGGATCGGCGCCTCACCCACCACCTGTCTCTCGGCGTCGTAGACCCGCCCACGCAGGTTCGCCTCGAAGGGCATCACACTCACCCGGCCCCGCACCTCGACGGGGCTGCCGATCGTCGCGCCCTCCTCCGGCGCAGTCAGCACGATCTCGCGGGGCGGCATCGTGGGCGTGATCGGCGAGCTGGGCGTGGCAGTCGGTGTACTCGTCGGCGGGAACCACTGCGTTGGTGTAGGAACCAACGTCTCCGTCGGCGGTGGCGTCGCCGGAGCGCCGCAACCGATCAGAGACAACAAAGCAGTGGTGAGCACTGCCACAAGAAGCCATTTACGTTCGCTCACGCAACTCGTCTTCATCGGACACTCGCTCCCTTTTTTGGACTATCGGTGTCTCTCCGTCCAGCTGGCAGACGCGCCAGCCCAACGCCTCTGTCGTGGAGATTGAGCATGGACCTCACCGTCGCGCTCCACGGCCTCATTCACCGATCGCCCGACAGTAGTCTCCAGCCTATGACGATGGACGATGAGCGATGGGACCCCCCAACCACAGCGTCGCCAGCACGGCAGATCTTCGCGTTGGCGCATGCGGTGCGCACCACGCGATCACCCCTCAACCATAGGACGTCTAACCGCGACCACGAGTTCCGCACTCTCCCGAAGAGCACGACACCCACCATGGGCCGGTGTTACTCGCTGTTCAGTCGCTCAGACAGGCAGCAAGAGCCAGGCGCCACAGCTGGCGACGTTGAGGACCAAGCTGAACATCAGGGCCTGCCCGAGGCCGAGCCCGTCGCTCGCAAGCAGATGAAGCAGGCCTGCTTCGACCACCCAGACCAGCGACTCGGCTGCCGTCAGGGCGGGGAAGTAGGCGATGTCGGCCGGAAGGAGCCCCATGAGATACCTGAGAGCGGGCTGAGTGACTGTGCTAATCAAGACTGCGTACGCCAGCCAGTGTGGGATGCGGAGCCCTCTCGCAGCGGCATAGGCGAGGACGATGAGGCCTTCAACCACGATCGTGAGCGACAGCGCTAACGCGAAGGTCCCGTGGACGAGAAGCGGGATGGTCGGCGCTGAGACTGGCATCGTGAGGAGCATTCAACCGTTGGTGCTCATTCTCTACCCCACGCGTCGAGTAGATGGAGGCGACCGCCCATGAGGATCAGAAAACCCAGCGGAATAGCGAAGGCCAGTCCCACCATCCGTCCCACCCAGAGCCAGACGCCTGGCAGGCCAACTCTCGCTTTCACGCGCTCCACCTCCAGGTCCTCCTCACGAACGGTCACGCGATACTCGTTCTTCATCGTGCCGCCGCTGAAGACGCCGCTGGTGCGGGTCACGCCGTCGGAGAACTGGACGACCAGTTGGTTGTAGGTGGTGTAACCGTAGGAGCTCGAGGAGCAGTGGTCTCCGGTGCACCAGAACCTATTCGGTCCGACTTCCTCCAGCGGCTCGGCGTCGGCGCAGTCCGGCTCCTCACACTGCATCTGTTTCCCGTCGACGATGGAGAGTGGCTCTTCGGTCTCCAGGACGAACTCCAAGTCCATCGAGGGCTTGGGCCCGACGTCGGCCCGAGCGACCCTCAAGGGCATCGACAGGCTCAGCACCGTCGCCGAGATCAGCAGAAAGATGGCTTGGTGGGCTCTGCCAGCGTACTGCTTCTTCAACTCTGCAGGTAGCATGGCGTCTCCCTTCTACATTTGGCACGACTTCGGCACTCCGAATTGGGTTATCGCAGGACGCCGATCATGATTTCCGGCAGCAAGTCCTCCTCCGCCGAGGAGTGCCCCGCCAAGGGGTAACGGGGCGCCGAGTGACCGGGCACCTGACGATCCCGCTCATTGGAGCCCTTGTATGCACGGTCCAATATCGGTGTCCCGCTGTCCAGCCCACGGACCAATCCACGGCCGGCCTCCAGATGGGGGTGCCACCCGACCCTCTCAAGCTCCAATCTTGGGGGAAGTCTGTCCGGGTTGAGCACCAACACCGGGAATAAGCGCAACTCTTGCGCCCGCTCCAGCTAGTCGAGCCTTCCCGGTCGAAAAACCACCATGTCGCATGATAGGTCGATGCCGCCGGGGGCGACGGTCTTCTCTCCTGCTGTGCCTCGGCTGAGCCTGAAGCCGGCCGATTACGGGAACTGGCGACACAGCGCCGTGACCAACGGACACACACCGCGTGATCTTGACATCCTCATAGCAAATCCAGCCTTGCGGGACCTGCCCCAACGGGATCAACCCCATCAAGCCTAAGGCGCCGAAACAGATAGCACCCACCGTCGGGGAGGTGGGCATGCTCGTCGGGGCCGGCGTCACCGGGGGCTGCCGTGCACATCGGCTCAGCGTCGCAGATGGCGCTGACGTGAGCCTCGCTGCGAGACAGGCTTCCACATGCCTGGCGGTCAGACCACAAATGTCCGGTCAGAAACTGGACGTCAAGTGCTGGATCATCGTGTCTCATTCACTCATTCGCTCCCCATTGTTAGCACCTTCGTCATCGTTGCCTCAAAGAATGCCCTGGTGGCATCATCATCCAGTCCATTGACCATCAGCACCTGAAGGTACTGCTCCTTGACGCCGAAGAGCCAGTACACGGCATCACCCTCCAAACCTTCGAACTTGGCGGCCCTGGCCTCCATACCACCCTCCGTCGTCCCGTCGTAGAGTGTCTCAACAGAACCGAGCGGCTCGGAGGCCAACTCGGCGAGGAGACCCTCGTACCCGCTTGAGGCTTGACCCGGCGTCTCGAACGCATAGACGGCATTCAACACGTACACCACGGCGGATGACCCATCTTGCCGCTCGGTGACCCGGGGCCCTTCCACCTGGAACGCCGCCGCGGGAGCCTCTTGCTGCGCGAGACTGGGGAGGAAACCTTCCTCGTCCGGGACGTCTGGCAGCGGCAATGCTGCCGGCTCCCAGTAGTCCCCGCCGAAGTCGTCCGGGGCGGTCCCCGGCAGGTCCTCCCCCCGGAGCAGCAGATTCTTCAGAGAGGCCGCGCGGTCGGGTTCGCTGAAGACCATTACGCGAACGGCGCTGAGAACGTTCGATGTGGTGGCCTCCGGGCGCGGCAACCCGCTCACCACCACGGCCATGCCTCGCTGTAGATCCCGGAAATCGGCCCAGGAGCCGTCTGACCAATGGATACCCCTTGAGACGCCTCCCCACAGCACGTGCCACCGCTCCCCATCCTCATCCTCCAGCGTCACGGCCTCCGCGCTGAGCGCGTTGTCCACCACCGTGCCCCGGACGACCGTCAGGTCGCGCTCGATCTGTGCCCACATGGCATCCATGTCGACGTCGTGATCGAGGATCCGCTCCTGAACCGGAAGGGGGAAGAGCGCTGCCACGTCCTCATCGAAGAAGGACCCGTCGCGCGGCATCTTGACCTCTGCCAGTTCGCGGACGCCCTCATCCCCCCGCATCCAGCGGAGAACGGCAGGGGCGCTGACGGCGGTGCCGCTGGGAGCCTCACAGACGGCCCACAAGTAAGTCTCCTCCCCTTCCTCGCCGAGCATCTCCCAACCGCACTCACCGTTCGCATCACCCACTAACAGCTCGGCTAGCTCTCTCTCTACATCCCCGTTGGCGAATGCCTCATCCTCAGACACGATTCGCACCCGACTCAGCATCGCACTGGTGTTTCCGGCCGCAGCGGCGGGGCTGGTCACCCACGCCCGCCGGCCCGTCTCCCTATCGTACAGTCCGATCTCGATCGCGTAGAGGCCCGATGAAAAATCAGAGGGAAAGATGAAAGCGTGCTCCGACGAGACAGTACAGCTTTCTCCATCCTCGTCGTCACCGCA
>Ga0180434_10003317_pt1 | contig 20646 bp, 11 predicted proteins | sample SS_ome_7_FD_132453 | JGI IMG/M metagenome (GOLD analysis project Ga0180434, IMG submission 132453) | Hypersaline lake sediment archaeal communities from the Salton Sea, California, USA - SS_1_D_2 metaG | ecosystem: Environmental > Aquatic > Non-marine Saline and Alkaline > Hypersaline >...
ATTCAGGTCTACTGACTCGGTACCTTCAGCCGGAACCGGTTCATAGGCCGTCTTGGGAGGAATCATAAAGCTCCAGACGTCACCCTTCCAGGGGCTATTCGGGTCGGCATCGTTGACCTCGTCGATTCGCCAGTAGTAGGTCGTACCATTGATAAGGCCGTCCGGATAAGCATATCCGGGAAAGCCGGCAATATAAAACGTTGTTTCCGATCCCAGGTTGCCTCGGAATGTATCAGCGGCGCCGTCATTAACATCGTCGAAATTATCGCTAAAATACACATCATGCGAAGCAGCGAGTCCTCCCGGTCTCCAGGAAAGGCTCACCCACGTATCGGGATACAGAGCGCCATCTTCCGGAGTCGGACTCGATGCATACGGCCATACTTGACCTTCCATAGCACCCAGAACTTCGACTTCCGAAAGAACGTGGTCGTAAATGCGGATGTCATCCATCAGGCCGTGGTAGAATCGAGCGCCACCGCTCCAGTTACCGAACATCCCGGGACCGAAATACGAAGCAACACTTCCTCCATCACCTTCGCTCTCAAGTATGCCGTTAGTATATAACTTTGCGGAATTGCTACTCCCATCGTTTTCAACGGTGTACGTGCAATGGTACCATTCATCTTCCTGCAATTCGGTAGTTGAGTATATATTCGGGCCGCTGTTTATATCAACGTTCCATTGACTCGTGGTCTCCCTTAAATGAACATGCGGAGTGCCGGCGGTCCAGCCATTGTTGTGCCACACTGCATAGTAACCGCCCGAATACGGTATGTCTCGAGGCCTAAGCCACATGGCTACCGACCAGGTTCCCCTTACAACTTCATTGTCCAACTGAATGGAGGTGGATGAGCCGTCAAAGTCAAGTGCAAGACCATTCTGTCCGGCCACCCAGTTGGCTGTACCGGTGATAGTGCCATCGTTGCCGTTACCGCTTACGTCCACTGCGGTCGTACCGGAACCCTCGTCGAGGGGCCAGTACATCATGAGTTCTGCTGAAGCACTGCCTGCCAGGCCCAGCAACAAAACAAAGGAAATTAGAAAGATGAATTTTCTGTACATAATATTCCTCCTTCAAAAAAGGTTAATAATAGGTCTTCTTGGTTACATACCAAAAGCCCGATAATCTTCCTGGTTTTACAAAAACTTGTTTACAAATAAACCTGATATATGTTTGCGAATTGGCAATACCTCCTTCCTTGAGAAAAAACCAGGGTTTATGTGCGTTTTTAGATCCGATAACCACAAGTTTTACCTTATTCTTTTACCATATTGAGCCGCTTATCGTCAAGGAAAAACTTATCTTGAACCTCAAATTCTATCGGTTTTTTTCATATCTCTCTTAAATAGCTCTTCTTAGCTTGAATCGGCTGAATTTGCCCGCAACAGAGGTTTGTGCATTTATGAACTTGAGCTTTTATCGCAGAGTTGGTATTTTTGTGGAATGAGGACCGGAAAGAATGCCGTGGAATCGACCGGACTTAAGTTTGTGACTGATTGATCGACTATGAGATACAATGATTAATCTTAACATTTAAGGAGGATTCGCAGATGTCAGAAAATAGGAATTTTACTCGCCGCAGCCTGCTGAAACGAGGGGCGGGAATTGCCGCCGGTTTGACGGCATTCCCATATTTCGTTCCGTCATCGTCTTTAGGAAAAGCCGGAAGTGCTGCCCCGGCCAATCGTATCGTAATGGGATGTATCGGCGCCGGTGGTCAGGGTACGCACAACACGAAAGCATTTCTGAATAATCCGGCGGTTCGGATGGTCGCCGTTTGCGATATTAATCAAGACCGGCGTAAAAAAGCGAAAAGCCTTATCGACAAACATTACGGCGACAAAGGATGCGCGACCTTCAACGATTTTCGTGACCTGCTCGCCCGTGAGGACATCGACGCCGTGGTGATTGCTACACAGGATCACTGGCATGCGTTGATTGCCACAGCGGCGGCTAAGGCCGGCAAGGATATGTACTGTGAAAAGCCGACGGGTGTCGCTGTCAACGAGGGCAAGGCGATGCGGGATGCGGTTCGCAGGTACGGCCGGATATTCCAGACCGGCACCCAGCAGCGGTCGGGGCGTAATTTTCGATTTGCCTGCGAGCTGGCAATAAACGGATACGTCGGCAAAATCCATACCGTCAAAGTTGCCGCTCCCGGGCCTATGTATAAGCGGGCATACCGTAAACCGCCGACCGAAGAACCCGTCCCGGCGGGCTTCGATTACGATATGTACCTCGGTCCGGCACCGTTGAAACCTTACAACGGCGGCAGATGGGCTTTTCCGGACTGGTATCTGACCTGGGATTACTGTGCCGGCTTTATTGTAAACTGGGGCGTCCATCATCTGGATATCGCAAACTGGGGCTGCCCCGCGGTCAGTGATGAATCGTTCGAAGTCGAGTGCAAAGGCAGCTACCGCAATGACGGCCTGACCGACAATATCAACGATTGGCAGGCTAAGTTCACCTATGCGGGCGGCCTGCGTATGACACACACCGATACCGACAATCCGAATAAGCAAGGCTGCCAGTTCGAGGGCGATAAGGGCTGGATTCACGTCAATCGGAAGGGTATCTGGGCCGAGCCGGCTTCTTTATTGAATGTAAGCATCAAGCCAAATGAGAAGCATCTGGGCGATTCGACGAGTCACCATGCAAACTTTATCGATTGTGTGCGAAACAGGCGCGATCCTATCTCACCCGTCGAGGCGGGGCACAAGGCATCTTATCTTGGCCTGGTCCCGGAGATCGCCTGCCGGTTGGGACGGGTGCTCAAGTGGGATTCGGCGAAGGAACAGTTCATCGATGACCGCCGGGCTAATCAAATGTTGACTCGTCCGATGAGAAGCCCCTGGCATCTGTAAAATTTCAGCCGACCGCGTATGCACAAAGGAGATTTCATGAATAGGCAATACCGACACGTTTTTGGCACAATTGGAAAAAGAATCCTTGCAGTCCTGATACTTTGCTGTTTTGCAATAGCCTCTGATGTTGAGGCGGCTTCGGTCAGCCTTTTACTCGACGATGATATTCCCCAGGCCGTATTTGCCGCCGAAGATATTCGAGCGGCGTTAGGGGCAAGGAGCCATAATGTAAGACAGCTTCGTTTGACACAACTGACCCGGATTGTTGATGGCGAGCGTATTGTTCTTTCTTTAAGTTCGAACAAGAGTGTTATTGACGCCATGCAGTCGGAAGGAGCAAGCCCGCTTGGGACGTTAAAAAGCGAGGGCTTCAGTATCCGCAAAAGTTCCAAAGCAGGGCGGACCGCTTACTGGGTCGTCGGCGCGGACGCCGGAGGTGTTATGTACGGGGGGCTGGAACTGGCCGAAATCATTCGCGTGAATGGTCTGGACGGTATCAAGGAAGCCGACCAAAATCCCTATATGGCTATGCGCGGCACGAAGTTCAATATCCCGCTGGACGTTCGTACTCCGAGTTACACGGATTTGTGTGACGCCGGACAAAACAACATAGCCGAGATGTGGAGCTTTGGCTTTTGGAAGGACTACATCGATAACCTGGCGCGCTACCGGTACAATTATATTTCCCTTTGGAATCTCCATCCTTTTCCTTCGCTGGTTAAGGTCCCGGATTATCCAGATGTGGCGCTGGATGATGTGAAGCGCTCGACGGTTAAGTGGCAGGAGAATTACAACCTGTCGGCCAGGGGATTCGACAGCCCTGAGATCGTTAGTAACGTCGAGATATTGAAGAAGATGACCATCGAGGAGAAGATCGAATTTTGGCGCAAAGTGATGCGTTATGCGAAGGATCGCAATATCGACTTCTACGTTGTCACCTGGAATATCTTTGACTATGGGACCGAAGGTAAATACGGCATTACAGACGATATTAACAACGAGACTACGATTGATTATTTCCGCAAGAGTGTCAGGCAGATGTTTCTGACATATCCTGATCTGGCGGGCATCGGCCTGACAACGGGCGAGAATATGCCGAAAGCCTCTTTCCGGCAAAAAGAGGATTGGGCGTTTAAGACCTATGCCCAGGGTCTGCTCGATGCCGCCAAGGCGCAGCCGGGGCGAAAATTTACCTTCATCCATCGCCAGCATCAGACCGGCGCCAAGGACATCGCCCGCAAATTCAAGCCTTTGATCGACCATAAGGACATCGAGTTTATTTTCAGCTTCAAATATGCCAAGGCACATGTGTACAGTTCGACAAAGCAGCCTTATCATCCCGGTTTTGTTAAAGATATCCAGGAAGAAGGCAACTTAAAGACAATCTGGACGCTGCGCAACGACGATGTGTATCATTTTCGCTGGGGCGCCCCGGACTTCGTGCGGGAGTTCATAAAAAACATACCCTATGACGTCTCCCGAGGTTTCTACCTGGGTTCCGACCAGTACATCTGGGGCCGGGAGTTTATGAGCACCGAGCCGGAAACGCCGCGGCAAATCGAAATCGTCAAGCACTGGTACCATTGGATGATATGGGGCCGACTTGGTTATGACCCGAACCTCGGTAACGAGCGTTTCATCGATATAATCCGGCAGCAATATCCCAATACTTCCGGCCGTGATTTATTCGATGCCTGGCAGCATGCCTCGATGGTCTATCCCTTAACTACTGGTTTTCATTGGGGCTCGCTGGATTTCCAATGGTACATCGAGGCCTGCAAAAGCCGTCCCGGACCGGCACAAACGCCGAGCGGATTTCACGATGTCAACAGGTTTATCACGCTGGGGCCTCATAAGGGAACCGATAATATTTCAATTCCCGACTATGTCGCGGCTGTCACGGAGGGAAAGCCGCTTTCCGGTACGACACCCATTGAGGTATCCGGCCGGATTCACAGCCACGCCGACAAAGCGCTGGCCATTCTCGACCGTCTGAATCATGGCGGTGATAAAGAGCTGCGATTGACGCTGGGAGATATTCGGGCGATGGCGTATATGGGTAAGTATTACGCGCACAAGATACGCGGCGCTACGGAACTGGCACTGTTTCGTGAAACCCGAAAGAAGGAGCATCAAAATGCTGCTATTGAAGAATTGACAAGTGCGGCGGAGTTCTGGCGCTTGTACACATCCACGGCCCTTAGCCAATACAAAAATCCATTATGGATGAATCGTGTCGGCTACTGCGACTGGCAGGAACTCTACAAAAAAGTTTTGAACGATATCAAGACAGCAGGCGGTTCTCTTTCGGATTTTTAAAGCAGGGGGGTGTTAATTTGGCGAATAATTTTCACGATAATCAACGCCGGCGTTCACGTACTGTGCGGGCTCTGTCCACAAGAGATTTGTAGACTTTCTGCTGGACTTGCTTATCGAGTGTCAATTCGGGGTGCCATTGTATGCCGACAATCCAGCCTTTTTGACCGGCCGAGTCGGCTTCTATAGCTTCGGCGACATTTCCGGGCCCGGTTGCGGCGATTGTTACTTCCGGTGCGGGCTCGCCGACCGAATTACCATGCAGGCTCACAACTTTAGCCAGGTGCGTGACGCCCAAAGTCCCGGCGAGCTTGCTGTCGGGATTCAGATCGACCGCGTGACCCTTCAAGGCCAGATGTAAGCTCTTGATCTCTTGTTCTTTGCGAAGGTTTCGGACCGTTCCGCCCAGAGCGACGTTTAAGATCTGGCAGCCGCGGCAGATACCGAGGACGGGCAGACCCTGCCGCCTGGCTTCGCGAATCAGGGCGATTTCAAAATCGTCGCGCAGCCGATGGACCAGCATGGTCGCGTTCGGATCGCCGCCGTAAAGATTCGGGTCCACGTCGCCTCCGCCGGTTAGAAGCACACCGTCGATCTTTTCTTTTTCCAGCAGAGCTTTGACCTTTTCCTCGCTGACGGGGACGCCGGCCGCATCGGGCCGCAGAGTAATAAGGCGACCGCCGGCCGCTGTCATTACTCGCTGGTAAGTCGCATCTGTTATACCGATTCGGCCTAAAAGCGAATTGTCCAGCGAGAATGCGATACGCGGGGCGTCTGTCGGCAAACGCGTGTTTATCCAGGCCGGATAGATAAGCCGGAATAATACGTAGATGCCTACCAGAACGGCCAGCGTTATCCCAATCCGGCCAAGCCAGCGCCTTATGCGTCTGGTCAGTGGGAGTGCTTTGCGAGAATTTACGGTTTTCTTGTCACTCATTTTCGTCGTCGGGGCCGCCTTCCCCTGTTATAAGTTCGAGATTCACTTTTCCATGCCGAAGGAATACTGCCAAAGGGTAGAGGACTCCCAATGCGGCAAAGGGATCGTCTCGTGAGAGGACGTCGTAGATGTTGTCTTTGTGTTCGTCGAGAAGCTGCCTGGACTTTTTGTACCGGGCCTTGACGTCAAAGTATTCCCTAAGACCTTGATAAAGCTTGCGGATGCCCCGGCGCTTGGATCCGGTGCGGAATTCTTCTTTTGTCTGCTCCCAGGAGGCGGCCAGTGCCGCCATCCCGCGTTCGTTCTCGGCGATTTCCTGCAGGGTGGCCAGAAAGGCGAGGATCGGTGTTTCTGTCCGAACGTCGGTTCGTATTTCTTCTACGGGATCGATGTGACCTTTGACCGCGAGCTGGAAGAGCAGCCAGGGATAATCCCATCCGGATTCGACGGACTGTATCAAGCCGCCGAAGAAGCGGGGATTGACTTCTATGAGCTGCGGCTGCTTTTGGGGCGTACCACCCCACCTGAAATCCAGTTCCGCTAAACCATGCCAGCCGATCGAACCCAAAAGCTCGGCGGTGACTTTTTCCATTTCCTGGGCCTCGACGGTCTCTCGCATGACGGTTGCTCCTCGCTCTGCGGGGAAGGCTCGAAGCCCGCGATAAGTCATTGCCACTAACATCTTGCCGTGATCGAAGAGTGTTGTCACGCAGTAGTCGTTTCCGCCAACCGCCTGCTGAATGATGGGATAATCTTTTTCTTTGAGCTTGAAGTGCTCTACGAATTCTTTGAACGTGGATTTGAGTTCATCGATTGTGTTGACTTTTCGGATACCGACGCCGGATGCCGCTTCGCGCAGTTTTACGAAGGCCGGCAGCTTGACCTTCGAGGCAATCGACTCGAAGTTCGCCAGATTCTCCGGAATCCATGTACTGGGAATCGGCAGGCCCTGCTGCATCGCATAGGCGGCGAGAGTTCCTTTGTTGTGCACTTGTTTGATGTGTTCTATTTGCGGCACAGGAACGCGAATGTGCGGCTCGAAGCGCTCCCGGTGGCGGGCGATAAGGTAAGTCTCCTTGTGGATAGGCATAAGGACGTATGGCGTAGCCGGGTCCTCCGGCTTGTGTTCAAGGACCACTTTCTCGAGAGCATCGAGGAACGCCTCCGGCTCTTTCGTCGGATTCGGATAGCGAAATTCCGCGATGCTGTATCGCGAGAATGAGGCCGCGGTCATGGCGTATTCGTCGCCGGTTATAACCTCCACGCCGCGGCGCCCCAGGCTGCGAGTTGCCACCAGTGTCTGCCAGCCGCGAGAGAAGGTGATAATAGCCCGGCCGGCACTGTTCGCTTTCTCAATATTTCCACTCATTTCGAACGCCTCCTTTACTTGTGCATATTCGGGCTATTCTTCTGTGATTGCCCGGCCGACTTTTTCCAGGAAAGTGCTGTATATGGCGTCAGTGATTGCGAAGTCTCGTTGATCGAGGCCGAGCCGCACAATAACCATGTTCCATTTTGGGATAACGAACATGTCGTTGTTGTTATAGCCGCTGGCCGCGTATGTACCGGATGGAGCGCCCGGCCACTTCCGCTTGCCGTTCGGTTTGATTCCATTGACCCACCAGTTGTACCCGTACATACCGCGACCGTCTGCGCCGCTCAGCGGCTCTAAAGGCGTCGATGCAGGGACGTGTGCCTTTGTTGCCGTATCGACCCATGAAGCGCTGATTAACTGTTTGTTTTTCCATCTTCCTCGATTAAGAAAGAGATGCCCGAGTCGGGCCAGCTCACGTGCGGAAATTTGCATGTGCTTGTTGCTGTTTCCGGAGCCGCCGTTCACTGTAATTCCATCGATCTTTCCGAAATCGCCCCAGTCCCATTTTGCCCTGTCCATCCCGATTGGGGCGGCAATTCTTTTTTTGAACAGCTCCTCTATCGGCTCGTTGGCTATATGGGTCAGCACGTTGGCAAACTGGTTCATGGCTGAGTCCCAATAGGCATATCTCGATCCGGGCGGTTCGAATAGCGGTTTTGGAGCCGGTTTGAAGGGAGTGCGGCTCGGCCCGTGCTTGTAGCCTCCGCGGGGCTCATCGCCGACGGCGTAATATCCGGATGTCATAGTTGTGAAATGACGCAGCGTGACGTCCGGATAGATTTCCGCCATGGACGACACATAGTCCTTGGCGAGCGTATCGAGCGTGGCCTTGTCGTCTTCGATGAGCAGGCCCAGCACGGTGCTGGTAAACGATTTCGTCAGGGACCACACCCCGTGCATCTTGTCTATATCTGAGCCTTTCCAAATCATGCGGCCGTGGCGGATTATTACGAGTTCCTTGACGCCGTCGGAGCCGGAATTTTCTTTCAGGTACGATACGGCGGCTTTAAGCTTTGCTGAATCTACGTTCTGGGCTTCCGGCTCGGTCTCTTGCCAGTGCCGATCCGGAAAAACCGTTGTTGACGAAGCTGCGACAGCCGGCTTGTCAAGGAGTACCGCCATTAAGAAAAAACTGTAAGTCGCCAGAATGAATATTTTGCGTAATTTTGTTTGCTCCATATATCTTTACCTCCATAGATTTTATATTTAGCCAAACGCAATCGTATCCGGGCTTAAAGTAAATAGGCGTTTTGTTTTAGCAATCTGCTATATAGCCATTGCTACGGGCAGATCCCATCCCTTGCGGTACTCTCGCCGGATAAGCTCGTCGGCCTCTGGGGTATTTGTCACCTTCAATGCGCCGGAATCCCACTCGATTTTCTTACCGAGACGCACCGCCAGATTGCCCAGCAGCACCATTTCTGTGAGCGGGCCGGCATAATCGAAACTGGACAGGGCTTTGGGTCCGCCTTTACAGGCCTCGATCCACTCGGTGTCTTCATTTGGTACGCGGCGGATGGTCTTAGGGACGTCGTTGAAATTCTCGGCGCGACGTCTTGGAGTTACTATCCAGTCTGTTGAACTTCGTTTGAACAACATCATTCCATTATCGCCGACGAGAATCAGGTCCCAACGTTGTGGGGCATCGATGGCTTGCAGCTTTTTCTTTTTTCTGCCGGCCCTGGTATTGGAAACCTGCCTGTCCGCACCAGAATTTCTGGCCTCTTCGGTAGCCTGTTCAAGCAGGTCGTATGGTGCGTTTTGTTTGCCGTCCTTATTGCCGTCGTACCAGACGTACTTGACCGCAGGCCCTTCGACTCCGGCCTCTGGTCCGACGGCACTGCCGAGTCTGCCGCCGCCCACAGATGTTCGAGCGGCGAACCGATAAGTAATAGTAGAGAAGTCGGGACCGGTTTCGGCGGTCTGTCCGCCGGATTCGGCTTCTACGCTGCGGGGTGAGCCCAGATCGAGTGCCCAGTACGGCATATCCATGATGTGGCAGGCCATATCCCCGAGCGCACCGGTGCCGAAATCCCACCAGCCGCGCCACTTGAACGGTACATAACAGGGATTGTAATCCCGCATCTTTGCCGGCCCAAGCCAAAGGTCCCAGTCGAGGCCGGCCGGTTTTGGCTCGCCGGCAAGACGCCGGCGTTCATCGAGGGCTTTTTGTCCCTGCGGCCAGATCGGGCGATTGGTCCATGCATGTACCTGGCGCACCGGGCCGATGATACCGGCCCGAACCAGTTCTACGGCGCGGCGGATTGGCTCTCCGGCGTGAGCCTGATTGCCCATCTGCGTTTGCACTTTGTAATACTCGGCTGCCCTCGCCATTACGTGCGCCTCATAAATCGAGTGCGTCAGCGGTTTCTGGCAATACACATGTTTGCCCAGAGACATAGCCATCAGGGATGCAATCGCGTGCGTGTGATCGGGCGTGCTTACTGTGACGGCGTCGATGCCTTTTTCTTTTTCGAGCATAACGCGAAAGTCCTTGTAGCGTTTCGCGTCGGAAAAGCTCTTGAACGTCTTGCCGGCCCGGGCTTCATCTACGTCGCAGAGTGCCACGAACGTGCCGCCTGCCTTAGTTAAGTCCCTGACTTCACCGGCCCCCTTGCCGCCGACGCCGATACCCGCCAGATAGAAGCGGTCATTGGCGCCCCAGGCGCTCCTGGGAATGTAGCTGAACGCAAACGTGGATGCTGCCGTGGCTAAAAATGTGCGGCGGCTGATTCTTCGATTATACATCTTTAAACCTTTCTATTGATTTGATAATATTGATAGCATAAGAAAAGCATATCATGTATTCTTGCATTTTGAAAGATATTTGCAAATGAAGGAGAAATCATGAAACAACAAATCAAACATCGCACATCGAGTTCACAGCGAGCTATTTCAGATAAACCCTCCCGGCGGCAATTCTTGAAAAAGAGTGGAAAGCTGCTGGCCGGCTCGGTTGTTGCCGGCGTTGCTATGCCTCGGATTTATGCCGCTCAGGACCATACGATTCGGCTGGCACTGGTGGGTTGCGGGGGCCGCGGCACTGGTGCTGTCGCCGATGCCTTATCGGCTACCGGCGGGCCGGTGAAGCTATACGCCATGGCCGATCTTTTCGAGCCGCGTCTTCAAAGCAGCCTGAGCAATTTGAAAAAGGATTTTGTCGACAAGCTGGATGTGCCGCCGGAACGCCGATTCATCGGCTTCGATGCCTACAGGAAGGCGATAGATTGTCTGTCGCCGGGCGATGTCGTATTGCTGACTACCCATGCGGCTTTTCGTCCGCTGCATTTCGAGTACGCCGTAAAGAAGGGTGTGAATGTCTTTGCGGAGAAATCGTTTGCGACGGATGCACCGGCCGTCCGCCGATGGTTAAGGGCCGCTGAAGCCTCCGAGCGGAAGAATCTCAAGGTCGGCGTCGGTTTTATGTGGCGACATTCGGCGGCCCGGCAGGAAACGATCCGGCGGATTCACGATGGGGCAATTGGGGATGTGCATACGTTGCGAATTTATCGCGTGCACGGCCCGGTCCATTGTCCGCCGCTGACGGAGGGTGTTAACGAGCTGGCCTTCCAGCTCCGGCATCCGAACAGTTTCACATGGGTTTCGTCGGGCTTTTTCATCGACTGGCACTGCCATAACGTTGACGTGGCCTGCTGGACCAAAGGGGCCTGGCCGGTCTCGGCGCAGGGATTCGGCGGCCGGTGCTACGAACAGGCGGGCAACCAGTTCGACCACTACACGGTGGAATATACCTTTGCCGACGGCACAAAACTGCTGGCGTTCACGCGGGGCATGAATAATTGCTGGAGTACCTACTCCGATTACGCACACGGCTCCAAAGGCTCGGCCGTGCTCATGGCTACTCTCGGGCAACCAAAGCCGAAAATATACAAGGGCCACAACATGGTTCCGGAAAACCTCATTTGGGAATTTGGTCGAAACGATCCGAATCCATATCGAGTCGAATGGCAGTTGCTTCTGGATGCGATCCGTCAGGATAAGCCGCACAACGAGGCGAAGCGGGCCGGCGAGGCGGAAGTGGCCGCACTCATGGGACGAATCGCGACCCATACCGGCCAGTACCTGACCTGGGATCAGGTGTTGAAGTCCGATTTCCAATTTATCCGGAACATAGACGATATGACCTTTGATACTGAAGCACCGATACATGCCGGTCCCGGCGGCATCTACCCGGCACCGCAACCGGGAATCACGAAGGAGGTCTAAGGCGGAAAGTATATGCGTATGTGATTTATGCTTTCTTAGAGTCCGTAACAAAATGGAATGAATGTCATTCTGAACGGAGCACAGCGTAGTGAAGGATCTCTACCGTTTATTCATATCACATATCCTTCGCTTCGCTCAGGATGACGATTGAAGAATTGATCCTCATTTTGTTATACGCTTTTAATCTTAATGCTTATGTTATCCAGGGGCGTTTGCGATTTTTGGATTCGGTAATGGTCTTTAGGGTAAGTCCCACGTCCTGTTTTACCTGGAAATCGAACATGCCCAGGCATACGAAATCGGCGCCGCCGGCAAAGGCAAATTTTAGTCCTTCCTCTGGCGATATCGCCCCGGCGGCCAAAACCTTGAAGGCTATCCAGGGCACTTTCACATCCTGCATGAACTCAATCGTTTGCTCGAAATCGTAGCAGAACATGTTATCGTGGTATTCGCCGTGATCGGGAGACTCCTTCTCGTACATTTCCATGAAGCGCCTGCCGGGTTTCGGATGAGCGGACCAGTACCGGTCATGGTGAAGGGTCTTCATATAGAAATCGGGCTTGAGTCCCTCTTTTTCGCAGAACACGATAGGTTCCAGCCGGTGTGCGCAGATGCCTACGGGGATGTCGTATTTTCTCATAATCTCGTAGGCTTTGATGATATTCTCTTTTTTCTTCTGGTAGTACCAGATGTCACTGGCCCCGCCCCACAGGTATGCTCCCGAAGCGCCCAGCTCCAGGTGCTCGACGAGCAGTTTTTCGTACTTGTCGATGTCGGTAGTTATCACATCGGCGAGCCATTTCATCCTGCCGCCCCAATCTTTCCAGTAATTCGACAATCTGAAGTGCTTGAAATTATGATTCTTCAGAACGATGCCGTTAATGCCGTACTGCTCGCACAGTTTGAGTGTCATGAAGATTCGTTCTTCGGTGTTGTAATGCCTTGCGAGAGCGCTTACGTAATCCAGATCCCTGGCGTGCATATTCATGCTGATTAAGTTGCTGCCGCAAATGAGACGTCCGAGAGTTAGATCGCCGATCTTGCCAACGGGCATTTTCTTTTGTTCGGCCACTACCTCCGGATCGTTCAAGTCCAGGGCCTTCAGTCTGGCGTAATTCTGCTTATCCGATTTAGTGATGAAAGTAGGGGCGGTTACGGCGTCAATTTTGTCCTTTGATTTTGCTTTTGAAGATGAGACCATGCCGAGAAAAGGCAAGGCGCCCAAACTTCCGAGCATTTCTCTGCGGTTTGTACGGTTCATTGGATATCTCCGGAATAAATCTTATCAGATACGCCACGGCGAGCGCATTGCGCGGAAGAGCAGCCTGTTTGCCGCTTCGTCGCCCTGGAATTGTTCGTTAATCGGGTCCCATTTCAGAGATCTTTGCAGCTTGTGTGCGATAATCGTCAGATGTCCCAGCGATGCCGACCGATGGCCGAGCTGGGCATCGCAGCTTGGTCGGCGTCGTGTTCGGATGCAGTCGAAGAAGTTTGCGTGATGATTGTTATCGCCGGGATTTACCTGTCTCGTTCTCAGCTTCATTTCTTCGAATAGCGTCTCGGGGCCGCCCTCGATGGGGCCGCCCGTAGTCATCGACGTGACCCAGCCGCGCTGCCCGACGAAAACGCCGCCGAAGTTACCCGCTAATCGTGCCGTCTTGGGAACCGCTTTATAGACGTCCTTTACTATCCCCCAGTGATCGACAAGATGCAGGAGTGTCCCGTTGGCATACCTGCAGGTAAGCGTGGGGAATTCTCCGCTGCTGGGGTGAATGAACTCCACCGGTCCGCTTTCCTCCATCCCCAGCGCATACTGAATTACATCTGCGCTGTGCGAATGATGCCATGTTACCGAGGCCGCTCCGAAATCCTCGCAGAAGGCCCAGGGCACGACGCCGGGCGAAGGATTCAGGTGATAGCCGGGATTGTAAGGATGCCACAGGGCCGGCCCAACCCAGAGGTCCCAGTCTAATCCTTCGGGTACGGGTTCGGCGGGGAGGATTATATCAAGGGGCGTGTAGGACTTGCCTGTGTGCTCTATGTCCATCAGGTGCCGGTATGGCTTAAAGCGGGCCGCACCGAAGAAACCGCCCAGCCTGGTCCATTGAGTGAAGACTTGTTTGACCTTTCCGAGTCCGCCTGAGCGTACAAAATTACAAACCTGCCGGATAGTCGAAATAGAACGGTATTGCGTTCCGGTCTGGAAGACCCGGTTATACCTGCTGACCGTTTCGGCTAATCGGCGGCCCTGACTTACCGTTATCGATATAGGCTTTTCGCAATAGACGTCCTTGCCGGCTTTGACAGCGTCAATTGCAATCGGTGTATGCCAGTGGTCCGGCGTTACTATCACCACGGCATCAATATCGTCTCGGGCGAGAAGCTCGCGATAGTCGTTATAAGCGGCACAGCCTTGATATGTTTCGGTTGCACGCTTTGCGGCGTATCTTTGCTCTACCCGGCGCTTGCCGTCTTCACGCCGCACACGATCCACGTCACATACGGCCAGCACTTGCACCTCGCTGTCGCCGATAAGCCGGTTTAAATGCCCGCTTCCCATCAATCCTTTGCCGATTAATCCCACCGTGATTCGCTCGCTCGGTGCTGTATTTCCATCTGTGCCGCGCGCTCGGGAGGGTATTACCCATGGCTCTATGATTGCTCCTGAAAGCACAATTGTCCGGCCCAAGAACTGACGCCGAGTGACTCGGCGACTGCCTCCTGTTGCGATATTGTCGAATTGCGGTATGACCAACCTCGCTTCGCGGGTAGCGCTATTATTTGATTCGAACATATGATTCATGTTATTCAACTTCCAACAACTGTCTGATTTTGAGTCCCTGTCCCTTGCACAGGCCGCCCCATTGGTCGCGGTGGCTTTGCCAATTAAGAATTAAGCCATCCAAAGGCACATCAACGTGATTGCTAACGTTGAAGAGACAAGGTTGGGGCCTATTGTACCGGGGCCATCCGACATTCAGTTTAATATTTCGTAATCTCAATCCATCCAACGGAGCCTCTGCCAATCCTGCAAAAGCAGAAGGCGCTACAGCACTTGTGGCGACGTTCTCAACCAGGCAGTTGCGAACAGAAGTAAATCCGCCCCGATTTGTGATCAAGAACTGGAAAGGGGCTCCGCCGGTCTCATGCGGCCAGTCTATCATAAGCATTCGTATGTTGCGCCAGGTGACATTCTCAATTGGTCCGCCGTCGCGGGCATACAGAATGATGCCCCGGTCACTGTCGAAGACATCGCAACTCTCGAAGGTGATATCGCGCATCGGGGATCTGGTTTCGGTGCCAATCTTCAGGGCGGAGGCGTCGCTGGCTACGATGCAGTTACGGGCTGTGACATGTTCGGTGGTGGCTGGCGGTTTGCGCGTCTTGACGGCGATGGAGTCGTCTTTGCTTATGATAAGGCAGCTCTCGATCAATACGTCTTTGGCACAGTCGGGATCGATACCGTCTTTGCCGCTGAGGACGCGAATGTTGCGGCAGACCGCATCTTCAACTAGCAACAGATGAATCGCCCAAGAGCCGCAGTTGCGAAAGAGCGCATCTTCAATTGTGATATCATTGCTGTTTTCGGTCTGGACAAGGTGATATTCGTAACCATTGCCATCAATGGTGCCGGGGCCATAGATGCGTATGTTGTGAGCGTCCTTCAGGTTCAGAAATGGAGCGCCTTTATCAACCGATATGCCATCGGGGGCTTTGATGACGGTGCCGGGGGCCAGGTAGATGCGGGTGTTTGACGGTATTCGGAGTGTCTTTGCTCGGTATATGCCAGGAGGAAAGTATATGTCTCCTCCGCTTGCTATAAGGCGCTGTATGGCATCAGTCTGGTCTTTCGTCTGATCTGAAATAACGCCATGTTGGGTGATTTCTTTGATGTTCGCAGCATTGGGGTCCGGTCGGTTGGATTTGAACGCGGTAATGTCGTCGATAATGAAAAGGACGGTGTACGTGCCGGAATCAAGATTGCCGGGTTCGGGTTGGCCGAGGTCGGGCAGTTGGAGATAAAAATGCCCGGGACCGGGCAGCGAGAAGTGAAGGTTCGATCCTGACTTTTCTAAAGGGATGTCTTTCAAAACAGTCCGTAGTCGGGCATGCTCAATTGGCGCATCGACTGTCAGATCGATTCTGATTGGACCATCTGCGGCAAACCAGGCATAGCTGACATCATAGTAGTATTCGCGACTCGTGCGGAAGTACTCAAAGCCGAGTGGCTCGCCATTGGCGGTTCCCGAAATTCTGCTGTCGCTGCGAGAAATTGACGAATTCGGATAGAATTCAATCATGGTTCCATCACGAACCACTGTCTTTCCCGGCCGCGCAGGCACAAGGACTTGCCTGTCATCGGCCGACAGTCCCTGGCGTTCTTCGATTCTTAGATGGTCGATGTTGGGGCCGCTGTCACCGGTCGCCTCCAGGCGGATAGTGTTAGAGCCTTTCTGCAATAAGACTTCGACATGAACCGAAACCCACGAGTCCCAGTCGCCTGTATCGGCAAAAGGCATTGATTCATTCTCGGTCCGACCGTTGACAATCAAGCGCAAGGGCCGTGGATCTTCGTCCTCCAAAGAATAGCGGAATGAAAGACGGTTCTTGCCGCTTTCGGAGCATTCGACCAACCATGTGATCGACTCGCCTGAATCTTCCTGAAAGTCCACGAAAGCTCCCCCCGTCGCGCCCTCATGAAATTCCACGTCGTTGGTCTCTTTTGTGACAACCCAGGCTCCCATAACCTCAGCTTCTTCCGCTTCATAGATGGTGCCTTCGAGTGCCTCAGTCGGATCCAGCTTTGTCGCCATCATGCTGCCAGGCGGGGCCTTTTCATTCAGCATTTCACGTATATACCTGGCGCGCAATTTCTCGAAGCTTACTGGATCCATTTGCTTCCAGTCTTCCAGAAAATCTGTATTGCCCTGTGCGCCGAGTTGCAGGCCGCAAGCCTTGGAGAGATAAGAGATGACAAGGGCTCCTTTGCGCAGTTCATTCTTATAGGCGCCTGAGTCAGGCAGAGCGTCGATCTTGTTCAGCATCCGACCTGTTAGCCTATCCACGTGGGCGAACCAGTTATTCGGAACGCGCCGGTCGCCGATCTTTCTATCACGGTTTACGCGTCCATGATCGGTGATCTTCTCGCTACCGTCCCAGTACAGGTCCCGCACGAATTCGAACGAGTTCTTATAGAGATCGAACGCGGCCTTTCGGGATTGCGGCGGATAGTATAGAGCGACATACTCTCGCAAGATCTCATCGGGATTGGCGTTGGGGTTCTCGGCCAGTCGGACGAAGCAGAAGATGTTGACCCAGTTGCCCCATGGCCGCTGCGTGATGGCGAATTGTCCGGAGTTCCAGTTGAACCTCACTCCGATCCGTTCTACGCCAAGTCTCGCGAGTTCCCTAAATCTTGGCGCCCAGTAGTCCCCGAGGTAGATCGGGAAGATGTTGTGCGTCTCGTATTCCCGCCATGCATCGAATTCCACCAGAAGCCGCTTTGGATCATCGACCATATCCAGAAACTCTTCATCGAGTCCTTTTACGGCGCCGAAATCGCCGTCGGTATTCTTCACTGAGAACAGCACGTTGGGTGCATCCGGTTTACCAAGGGTGGTGGGCGTGCCGAGTACGGCCACGCGTTGCCAGGTGCGCATTAGGGCAAACCGTTGGCGTCCATCTGAACATAGCGCTTGAGCCGTTTCGTTGTGGAACTTCAGCACCCCCTCTTTCTCTTCCAGTGCTCCGCCGGTCTCATCGGCCGTCACTTCAAATCCGGCCAGGTCCGGAAACAGAGCAATCAGTTCCTTTAATGCGTTACGATAGGTCTGCCACGCCTGCGGCGTGTCACCGTATGGCACATCGACACTGTCTGGCCACATGAACTCATTGCAGTGCAGATACACTTTGAGTCCCCGCGATGCCGCATGGTCAAGCACATCCTGAATCGCGCTGCGAAGCTCCAGGTCCGGTTCATGGATGCCGCCCCATGTCAGCAGTTCGGGAAATGCATCCTTCTGAAACAGCAGATAGCTGGTGAAACCTAATTGAGCTGCAACATCCATATTGTTCTTGATCTGCGCTACCTGCTCCTGCAACGAAAACTCTTCATACTCCTTGTGGTACCGCAGATTCCAGTGGTCGATTACCTGCAAATCCTTGAATGCTTTTGGTTGGACGGCGGGCATCTTCAGGGCTGTTGATTGCATCTGTGCGACCCACGGAATCACCATTACAACGACGAATACTATTTTTTGGACCATATTTCTTTTCCTTCTTTATAGACCTTATGTAATTCATTTGCTTAGGTGGATGCTAATCTTGTTGAAAAAGTCGATACATTGCGCTATTTCCGGCATCGATTCGAACCAGTTGTACGAGTATTCCAGGCCGAACATGGTGGGGCTGATGCCGATTCTGTGGATTTGTTCGATAAACTCTTTCGTCTTGCCGGCGCCGGTGCCCCAGGGGACATCGTGCCCTTCGGGGCTCAGTTCGTGCAGGTCGTGCATTTGTATGGTTATCAGGCGATCCTTGAGCGTATTCAAAGCCTTGATCGGGTCGATGCCGCTGCGCATCCAGTAGCCCATATCACCGCAGGCCCCGATCCTTTTGCTGCGGCCCCGGCAGACCTTCATAATGCCTTCCGGATTCCAATACTCCGGCGAAGCTTTCTGGTCGTGGTTGTGAATGGCCACGTTTATATCGTAGTCGTCGCAGAACTTTTCGATTGTATCGAGAGCATCGACAGCCGGTTCCGACATGAACGTTTCGATGCCGATCTTTCTCGCGAACTCGAATATCTTCCGGCAGCCGGCCGCGTCGCCTGGGATATCGTGGTAGTAATATGTCAGCAGCCGAACGCCGGCCGAGTCCAGTTTAAGCCGAATTTGTTTCAATTCTTCGTCGGTCAGGTTGGAATCGAAGTTTTTGTCAATTTCCCTGCTTACCTTCTGGAAGCTCAAACCGCCCATATAGGGCAGGCCGAGCTTGGCGGTTTTCTCAATTGCCTCGAAGAGCGTGTATTTATGGAAAGTATAAGCCTCGATGCCGAGACGCCAGTTGAGTTTTTCCTGTGCGCGGATAGCCGGCGTTAACTTGGCGCTTGGGATAGTCGGGGCCTGCAGGTCGCCGACGGCGAACTGAGTGGCCGCCAGGTAGAATTTAAGCATCTTCGGGTCCCAGAAGACGTAGGGATTGTGTGCGATAGTGCAGTAGAAAACACGACCCCGACCGTACTGCCGTACCCACGCCAGGGCGTAGTCATGGTCCTCGCGGTAGCAGTTGCCGCGAGGTTGCCCCTCGAATTTGGTTTTCTTCGTGTCGATACTGAAGAGCACACGCACCCTGTCCCTTGAATATGGCCCGTGGACGCGAAAGAACTCGTCCCGGTATTCGAAGTCTTTGCCGCCGAAAGGCTGATTGACGGGGTGATTCGGGTCATCGAGTTTGATAAAGACGTGTTCTTTGCTATCGAAGTGGTTGGCGCCGCGTGCGCCGAGCATGATACCGAACTCCGGCCAGTCTTCGTGAGCTCCGGGCCAGCGGGTAAAGGCCACCGAAGTGCCGTGGACACCCATGAGCCCGCCGCCGCCGTAAACAAATTCGAGCAGACTTTGCCTTAATCCGGCATCTTCGAATAGATTGCCCACCGTATTGTTCAGAAAGACGGCGTCGAACCGTTTCAAATTACCCGGCCTGAACACGATCGGATCCTTGCTGATAACCGTCTCGAAAGCTCCGGTTTTTTTGCCCATCAGCGTAAAAGCCAAATTAGCCGTCGGTATCGAGCCGTGACCGCCGTATCCGACGTTGAGATCGAAAATCAGCAGCTTGCGTTTTTTGCGGGGCGCAGCGATGGCTTTGTTGGGAATTGCCGTCTCAATTCGCTGCCGCTGCTTGTCGATGACTTGTGCTTTTGAAGTGTTATGCCCGGGCCACGATACTGCGAGCATCCCGGCCGCCGCAGCGGTCCTGCCGAGAAAGTCACGCCGTGTTGTGCAGTGCATCTTTGTTATAGCGCAGGTTTCCAAATCTGCGCTACTATGTTCCGGCTTTAATGCATTTGGTTTCTGAGGTGTTTCTTTTGCAATTAAATCTGTGTTTGGGTTCATTTTTGCTTCCTATTTTAACTCTGACCGCTCCAGTCCCTGCCGAAAATTCGGCTCTTCTTTATTTACAATTGCTTATGATAAGATGATTAAAATTTATTTCAACCATATTTTACAAAGTTGCTTCCATCTTCCATCCCGATCCGCCGGAATATTGATTTTTTCATACAGCAAGAATCAGCATTTCATTGCTTGTCACTGGAACGATATCAATGATATGTAGTTCTATGGCTTATACCTGCAAAAGTATAAATACGCCGTCGTATTATTTTGTGAAACAATGAGGAAGTTTACCATCTTTGACGGAACTTGTGTAGGGAGGAATGATTAGTTATATACTCAGCGGGATTTACCCTATTAGATAGGTGAAGCCGCCATTTCACGGGGTGAACTCCCCGAGAGAGGGAGCGGCGGCGAGCCAGCTTTCGGGATTGTTGCCGTAGTCGGTCGGGGCCTTTCGCGTTAAGGACAGCCCGTCGCCGTCTGCACCGACCGGCCAGAGGTCTATGCCGCCGGGGCAATTTTCCGGATGGGAGCCGTCGCTGTAATTTACCCTGTCAATTCGGATGTATTGCCGGACGTTCTCATTATCCATGTCGCCGGGCATGCTCAGCTCCAGTCTTTCGCCGGCGTTGCTCAGGTTTCCATCGTACGGGCCGAGGATTATCTCAGCCGGAACATTAGGATAGCGCCATGAAAACGCCGCCGGCTTCTTGACTACCAATATGTATCCGCCGGCAGGAATTGTAACCGGCACATCGGCCGGGAAGGTAAATTCGACGCCGTCTGTGAACTTCCACGGCTCG
>Ga0180434_10003319_pt1 | contig 20639 bp, 17 predicted proteins | sample SS_ome_7_FD_132453 | JGI IMG/M metagenome (GOLD analysis project Ga0180434, IMG submission 132453) | Hypersaline lake sediment archaeal communities from the Salton Sea, California, USA - SS_1_D_2 metaG | ecosystem: Environmental > Aquatic > Non-marine Saline and Alkaline > Hypersaline >...
CTGGTCCAAGATAGGCGTGGACCTGGAGCTGGACGGTAAGGAGTACGCGGTCTGGATGTCCATGTGTAACTCCCATACCCACACCCAGATGATCACCCGCTACATGAGCGCGGTGATACCCGAGAAGATGTACTCGGTGCGCGCTGGCACCACCCAGAACATGAGCATGGTGAACGATCCATACATCGAGGAGATGTACGAGAAGATCACCGCCGAGTACTTCAACCCTGAAGTGCGTAACCCGTGGATCAAGGAAGTCTCAGAGTACATACTTGACCAGTGCTGGATGATACAGATGCCGGCAGTTTACAGCTACTGCATGTGGCAGCCGTGGTTCAAGGGGTATCACGGGGAGACCGCCGTGGGGCGCAACAACCTTGAAGTCTGGCCGAAGTATGGCTGGATCGATGCTGCATTGAAAGCGGAGATGAAGAAGTAGCTACACGCCAGGCCCGGTTAGGTGCTTGGCCCGTCCAGGCAGGACTTTCCTGCCTGGACGGGCCAGATTGAAGGGCGGCAGGTAACCCGGTACAAGAGAAAGCTGGACGAGGGGAAGTATGCAAGGCTACGTGTTGCGTAGGGTGATCCTCATTGTCCCCACCTTGCTCCTGGTGACCATCATCGTGTTTGGGGCAGTGCGCCTGGTCCCTGGCGACGTCATTGATCTGATGGTCGCCGAGATGGCGTCGGAATCAGGCATGGGGGCGGAGCTGGATCCCGAGTACATACGGGAGATGCTGGGGCTTGATGCGCCCTTGCATGTCCAGTACGGGCAGTGGATAGCGAAGATGTTCCGCGGGGACCTTGGCGAGTCCCTCTGGACACAGCGTGCGGTGACTGAGGACCTCATCAACCGCATCCCCGTGTCCTTTGAGCTGGGGGTCATGGCCCTGATTATCGGGGTGGTGGTGGCGATACCTATCGGCATCTACTCCGCGATCAGGCAGGACACAGTCGGTGATTACTTCGGGCGCAGCATCGCCATAGCCGCTCTTTCTCTGCCTAACTTCTGGGTGGCCACCATGATTATCGTGTTTCCTTCAATCTGGTGGAACTGGTCGCCGCCGGTCAAATACATCCCTATCACCGAGGACCTGACATCGAACCTGGCCCAGTTCATCATCCCTGCCTGTATCATGGGCATGCACATGTCCGGCGGTACGATGCGCATGACCCGCACCATGATGCTGGAGGTACTGAGGCAGGACTACATTAGAACGGCTTGGTCCAAGGGTCTCAAGGAGCGGGTGGTGGTGGTGAGGCACGCTCTCAAGAATGCGCTCATGCCGGTGGTGACCCAGATAGGGATGCGCCTGCCGGTCATGATTGCGGGGGCGGTTATCCTGGAGCAGATATTCTGTCTGCCGGGAATAGGAAACCTTCTGGTCCAGGCGGTCAACGAAAGGGACTACCCGGTCATCTCGGGGATTAACCTCACCCTGGCAACCTTCATTCTTGTTGCCAACCTGGGAGTGGACCTGACCTACGGCTACCTGGACCCCAGAATCCACTATAGATAGACGGGTGAGAGGATCAGTAGTATGACCGAGAGCACACATGAGATATCCTCCATCGGATCGGTACCCGTAAAGAGACGGGCGCTACTGACGGATCTGCTCGTCAGGCTGGTGAAAGAGAAGCCGCTGGGCACTGCCGGGGCGGTGATCGTGCTGCTCCTGCTCCTGACCGGCATCTTCGCCAACGTGCTGGCTCCCTACGGCATGAACGAGATCAGCCTGGCGGAACGGCTGGCCGGGCCGTCAGCAAGACACTGGCTGGGCACGGATAATCTCGGGCGTGACCTGCTCAGTCGCATAATCTTCGGCGCCCGCATCTCCATGTACGTTGGCCTTGCCGCCTCTACTCTGGATGCCATTGGCGCCACCCTTATCGGCATCATCTCCGGTTTTCTTGGCGGCAAGACTGACCTGGTTATCCAGAGGTTCGTAGACGCGTGGATGTGCTTCCCCGGCCTGGTGATATTCCTGACGGTCATATCCATAATCGGCCCGGGGCTGGTACAGGTGATACTGGTGCTGGGGATCTCCTCCAGCATCCGGAGCTCGCGGGTGGTACGTAGCGCCGTGATGAACATCAAGGAGAACATGTACGTTCAGGCGGCGGTATGTATCGGCGCACCTACATATCGCATCCTCCTAAGGCACATACTGCCCAACATCATGGCGCCGATCATCATCATATTCACCCTCGCCATGGGAAGCATGATCATCGCCGAAGCCTCTCTGAGCTTCCTGGGATTCGGTATCCCGCCCCCAACACCCAGCTGGGGCGGTATGCTCAGCGGCAGTGGACGCACGTACATGGTCAATGCGCCCGGTATGGCCATCTGGCCCGGCCTGGCCCTGGCGATCGTCGTCTACGGTATAAACATGCTCGGGGATGCGGTCCGGGATCTGCTCGATCCCAGGCTGAGAGGTGGTCTGGGCCGGTACGCCGGGGTCAAGTTCAAGGGCAGGGCCAAGGAAGCCCAGGAGGCCGCTGCTGTCGAGGAGCGCCGGTAGGACGGTAGGGGGCGCCCCTTTGGACCGGATGTATCACGACCTCGCGTGGGAGGGCAATGAGGTTTGGCTGCGGCTATTGCCGTCCGGATACAGGCGTCCAAATGCCGAGCTACGTTGAGGCCACTGCAGAGCGCCGGACAGGAGGGCTTAGCCCGAGATAGTACCACAAGCTAAGGAGGTCATGAATGGGTGTTGCCCTTGAAGGCGTCAAAATCATAGAGACGGCCTCGGGAATGGCCGGACCGATGGCGGGCCGGCTGCTGGCTGACTGGGGAGCGGACGTGGTTCACGTTGAGCACCCGGTGAGGGGTGACATGTCCCGAGATGCCCGCCGCATACTGGCGGGACGCCGGATCCTGAGCGGCAGAAGTATATCCTCGGACGTCAACTACTCCCACGAGAACCACAACTGCAGCAAGCGGGGCATGACTCTTGACCTCTCCCGTGAGCAAGGGCGTGAGATTATCCACAGGATGCTGAAGACGGCGGACGTCCTTCTGTCCAACTTCCGGCCCCGTGAGCTGGAGAAGTTCCAGATTGACTACGAGACGCTGAGTGGCCTCAACCCGCGCCTTATATGCGCCAACGTCACCGGCTACGGGATGAAGGGGCCAGACCGGGACCTGCCTGGCTATGATTTCAATGCCTTCTGGGCCAAGACGGGGATTCTCCGGGTGCTGCTCACGCCGGACATGGAGCCGCCCACCACCCCGGTGGCACTGGGAGACCGTGTGGCGGCGCTCTCCTTCACCTGCGGTATACTGGCGGCACTGTTCGCACGGGAGACTACGGGTATGGGCCAGCAGGTGGATACTTCCCTGTTCAACACCGGCGTATTCGTGAATGCCAGTGACGTGGGTGCCGCCCTGGTTACCGGCCAGGACCGTCAGAACGTAGAGCGGAGGGACCTCGCCAACGTCCTGCTTGGTTCTTACAAGACCAAGGACGGCAGGTGGCTCCGCCTGGCGGTGAACCAGCCAGACCTCTACTGGTCCCGGGTGTGCCGGGCACTGGGGCGGGAGGATCTGGAGCACGACCCACGGTTCGAGGACTTCGTGGACAGGATGGAGAACCACGTCGCCCTGTTCGAAATCCTGGAAGAGGCCTTCCTGGCCAGGCCGCTGGACGAGTGGAGGGTGCGCCTCACCGAGGCGGGCCTGCCCTGGGCGCCGGTGTCCACCCTTCCCGAGGTCATCTCTGATCCCCAGGCCAGGGCAAATGACTTCTTCGCTGGCTACGAGCACCCCACCCACGGACACATAGAGGTGGTGGCTAACCCGGCACACCTGAGCAATACGCCTGCGTCAGTGCAGAGACCGGCGCCGGAGTTCGGGCAGCACACTGAAGAGGTGCTGCTGGAGTATGGCTACTCCTGGGAGGATATTGCCCAGTTCAAGGAGCAGGGGGTGATAGCCTAGGCGCCAATGGGCGCGCCCCGGGCTACCCCCGGCAGTAAAACACTATGGTAAGGAGGCAATCAGGAACATGGCAGCAGTAGAGTATGAAGTGAGGGACAGGATAGCCTATGTCACCCTGAACCGGCCTGACAAGCTTAACGCGGTCAATCAGGAGATCATCGAGGGGCTTGACAACGCCGTCTACAACTTCAATCGCGACCAGGATGCCTGGGTAGCAATTGTGTCCGGCAACGGGCGAGCTTTCTGCACCGGTGCGGACCTGGCCGGGATTGGCTCCGGCACCGTGACCCGGGTGCGCAGCACGGACGAGCTTTACTACAACATCATGATGGCGAGAAAGCCGATGATAGCGGCCGTCCACGGCTACTGCCTGGCGCAGGGTGACGGTATCGCCCTCTCCTGTGACGTAGTCATTGCCGCGGAGGGTACCCAGTTCGGCTGGCCGCAGGCCAGAAGGGGTATCTCGTCGACCAGCGGCCCATCCCTGGGGGTATTCCATTTGCCCATCAAGGTCATCAGTGAGTTGCTGTTCACCGCCAGGTTTGTCAGCACCGAGGAGGCCCTCAGCCTCCACCTCATCAACAAGATCGTCCCTCAGGACAAGCTGATGGAGGAAGCGGAGGCGATGGCCAGGCAGATCATCGCCAACTCCCCCTCCGCGGTCTGGGGCATGAAGCAGGCAATGCAGTATGGCCGGGACGTTCCCATCCGGCAGAAGATGCAGATCGCCAGCAACATCGGCAGGCAGGTCTCCCAGACAGAGGATGCCAAAGAGGGCATACAGGCCTTCCTGGAGAAGAGGGAGCCCGAGTTCAAGGGCAGGTGAGCCTGCCGTCCAGCGAGGACAATCACAGGGTGCGGCCTCACGGCCGCACCCTTGTTGATATGTTCCGGTACAGGCCTGGCGCTGGAGTAGTGGCTGCCGGTGGACGGCTATGCTCTTGTTCCGATAGGGTACTTTCCCGGTGTTGAATTGAGCGTACCGTGGCATGAGAACAATCGGACGGAGGTTGTAGAGAAAGTGGCAGATTCAGTTTTTGATCTCACTGGAGAAGTGGCTATAGTGACCGGTGGGGGTACCGGAATCGGGCGTTCGATCGCAGTGGAGCTGGCGCGGGCGGGTGCGGACATCACCGTGTCCAGCCGGGACATGGCCCACCTGGAGACAACCGCGCCCCTGGTCCGGGAGCTCGGGCGAAGGTGCATGACGGTGGCAGCCGACGTGCGGCAGGAGGACCAGATCCAGAGCATGGTGAAGAGGACTCTGGATGAGTTTGGCAGGATTGACATCCTGGTGAACAACGCCGGGGCGAACTTCTTCGTCCCGGCCGAGAAAATGAGCCTCAATGCCTGGAACACAATCGTAAGCATAAACCTGACGGGCACGTTTCTGTGCTGCAAGGCAGTCTTTGATGCCATGGTTGCCCGGCAGAAAGGGACCATCATAAACATCAGCTCCACCGCGGGCAGGAACGGCGACCCGCGCTCGGTGCACTACGGGGCTGCCAAGGCGGGCATAATCAACCTGACCAGGTCGCTCGCGCGCGACTGGGGAAAACACGGCATCAGGGTCAACTGCGTGGCCCCGGGTCCCATCGTCACCGAGGGTGCACGCTGGTGGCAGGCCGAGCAGGGACAGGAGGCACAGGAGGCATCGCCCTCGCGGAGGGAATTCCGCACCGGACTCAGCCGGGCGGGACAGCCGCAGGAGGTCGCTTACCCCGTGGTCTTCCTGGCGTCCGATGCCGCCAGCTACGTCAACGGTGTTGAGCTGGACGTGGACGGCGGTCTCTGATCTCCCCGTGCGTGAGCAGCCGCTGGTGTGGTGACGGCCAGCATACCGTAGTGGCGCAGGGGGTACCGTGCTAGCGGTCAATCCTTGCCCTACGGGGTTCTCGGTACCGGGGGGTGCCTGTCTCGTGGGTGACCCCGTTTGCTTCGCCTCGGTGTGGCTGGGTCCGTGGCTATCTGGTAAGCTCATCTTGAGTAGCGAACCGGGACGAGAAGTAGCCATGGAAAACAGGGTGCTGGTGGCCTATGCCACCAAACACGGGTCGACGGCGGAGATCGCGGGCAGGATCGGGGAGATGCTCCAGAGAGAGGGGCTGGCGGTGGACGTGCAGCTGGCCAGCCAGGTCAGGGACCTCTCCCCCTACGGCGCGGTAGTGCTGGGCAGTGCAGTCTACATCGGCAGGTGGCGCAAGGAGGCGGTCAGGTTTCTCAAGGGCAGCGAGGGGCAGCTGGCGGAGCGTACGGTGTGGATATTCTCCAGCGGTCCCACCGGTGAGGGTGATCCGGCGGCGCTCACCCAGGGCTGGCGTGCCCCGAAGTCTCTTCAGCCCGTAATTGACCGCGTTCACCCGCGTGACGTCGCCGTTTTCCACGGCAAGGTGGACGTCAAGACGCTCAGCTTCTTTGAACGATGGATGGTCAGAAACGTCAGGGCGCCCATCGGTGACTTCCGGGACTGGGCCGCGATAAGCACCTGGGCGAGGGCGATCGCAGGGGCATTGAAGGCCCAGGACACGCCGGAGTAGGGCACGGGTTAGCCCGTAATGCCGGCCCCCGGTGGCTCCGGTTCATTCCAATGGGGGCAGCGCCGTTCAGGAAGCTATGCGTGTGTCTACCATGGGTAGTTGACTGCAATCATGGCAGGCGCACCGGGCGGATGGGCTGACTATGAATCCTCAACACCCTCTGGTACATAAGTAAGTACGATTCCCGCGCGCGGAAATCCGTATGTTTACGGATAGCATAGACGCGGGAGAACCGGCAACATGGAGACAAATGACCACGATAGTCTTGGCCGACGACCACCGGATGGTCAGGCAGGGCCTCAGGGGACTGCTGGAAGACGAGACTGACCTCCGGGTGGTCGGCGAAGCCGCTGATGGGATTGAGGCCGTAGAGATAACCGCCAGGCTCAGGCCGGACATCCTGGTGACCGACCTCAAGATGCCGGGTCTCGGCGGGGTACAGGTTACCGCGCGTGTCAGGGAGCTGTCTCCCGGTACCGGTGTTGTCATACTGTCCATGTACGGAATACAGGTCTACGTGGATGCTGCCCTGAGGGCGGGAGCGCGGGGATACGTGGTCAAGAAGTCCGCTTCTGACGGGCTCATAGACGCCATCCGGACAGTAGCTGCCGGTGGGAGCTATCTCAGCCCGGTGATTGCCCGGGAAAGGTCGGCGGGTACGTAGACGGCAGAGCCGGACATACTTCCTTGTGTCAAGGGATTGCGGTGGGGCTGTCTTCTAGCCGGTGCCTTCTTCTGATCAGGCGTGTCGCGTTCCGTCCCCCGGTACAGACGTGGTGTCCGCTCAGTAGTCCGCAGTCCACCTGCTGTCCGGATAGACAGGGCCCTAAGCAAAAGTACGTAATCTCTACGCTTTCTGCCATGACCCTATTGACGGTATTTACCTGAGGGCTTAGCATGCCATAGTGCATGTTTTCCTGGTCCAACCTGGGCCAGAACCGCAGGCCTGGTTCAGTCACTGGACTTCAAGGCCGTCCGTGGTGCAGTGCGGCGGCCGGAGAGGGGAGAAAAGCGTGACAGATACGGCGAGAAGACTCCATCCCGGACTCGAGGCCGTGCTCGGGGGGGCTATTGTCACTGACGCTGCCTGGAGTATCAGGCGGGCGGACCGGGCGGCAGTGCGCCTGCTGGGCTATCACCGGGAAAAGGACCTGGCAGGCAGAAATGCCATTGAGCTTATCGCTGAGAAAGACCGTGACCGGATTGTACGGCAAACCAGGAGGGCGATGCAGGCTGACGGCGCCGTGAGCACGGAGTGCGCCGTGGTCCGGAGGGATGGCACCGAATGTGCCGCTGACCTGAGTATTGCCGCTCTCGGTGACGAGCAGGGCCGCCCGACGGGATTCGTCGCCGTCATCAGCGACTCCACGAGCAGGCGGCAGACGGACAGCCTGGCGACTGAGAGCGAGAAGCGGTACCGGGACCTGTTCGAAAGCAGGCTGGACGGCATGGTCGTAATCGGTGCGGACCTGAAAATACTGCTGGCAAACCAGGCCGTAGCTGACATTTTCGGCTTCGACTCCCCAGAGGAGCTGCTGGAGGTAGACCTGTTCGACTATGTCCCGCCAGAGGACAGCGAGCGCGTCCTGGAAATAATGACGGAGGACATGTTCGAAGACGATCTCCGGCAGACCAACGAGTTCCGGGTCTTTAAGAAGTCCGGCGAGGAGATATGGGTGAGCGCCATCGGGGTGCTCACCGAGTACCAGGGCAGGCCCGCGGGGGTGGCCTCGGTTCGGGACATCACCCGGCGGAAGCGAACAGAGGAAGTTATGCGCTACCAGGAGCACTTCTTCCGCTCTCTGATTGAGAACTCTTCTGACGTTTTCACCATCATCGGGGCAGACGGAAAGCTGCGCTACTTCAGCCCGTCCTATGAGCGTGTGCTGGGCCACGTGCTGGAGAGTAGAATCGGCGGCAACATGTTGGACAATATCTATCCGGAGGACTTTGACGGCGTTGTTGCCGCGTGGCGCAGCCTGCTATCGGAACCGGGTAGCATACTCAACACACAGCTACGCGTCCGGCACCGGGACGGTTCCTGGCGGTACCTGGAAGCCACCGCCAGGAACCTCCTGGATGACCCTGTGGTGGACGGCGTGGTGGCGGTCTTCCGTGATATCACCGAGCGCAAGCAGGCAGAAGAGGCGCTCTGCGAGAGCGAGTCCAGGTACCGCAGCATCGTCGAGCTGTGCCCTGACGGCATTGTGGTGGTTGACGAGAGCGGGATCGTGACTTCGTGTAACCGGGCTTTTGCCGCGGGGACGGGATATGACGTGCAGGAGCTGGTGGGCAGGCACTTCGCGGACATGCCGACAGTATCCAATCCCCAGGACACGTCCCGGTACCGTGAGTTGTTCCGCGCCGTGGCCGCCGGGGAGAGATTCGCCTCGTTCGAGCTGTCCTGGACCTGCAAGGACGGGACGGTGCGCACCGGCGAGACCCACGCAGCCGCGATGATGGTTGACGGAGAGTTCCGGGGCATCCAGGCAGTGATAAGGGATACCACCGAGCGTGCCATGGCGGAGAGGCTCGTCCGGGAGAGCGAAGAGAAGTACCGCTCCTTGGTGGACCGTGCAAATGACGGCATCGTCATCGTCCAGGGCACCGTGCTTCGGTTCGTTAACCGGAGGGCTGCCGAGATGCTCGGCTACCGCGAGGAGGAGCTGCTGGGTACCGACTTTCGAAGAACCATCGCACCCGAGTACATCGACGAAATCGTGGATCGCTACCGCAGAAGACTGGGCGGAGAGGATGTCCCCTCCATCTACGAGACTGTCCTGATTGCCAGGGACGGTGAGAGAATCGACGTGGAGACCAACGTCGCCCTGATACACTACCAGGGAGAGCCGTCGGTGCTGACGCTGCTCAGGGACATCAGCGAGCGCAAACGGGTCGAGAAAGCAATGCGGGACCTTTCCCACCGGCTGGTCCGAATGCAGGAGGACGAACGTCGCTCGATTGCCCGTGAGCTGCATGATCAGACCGGACAGATGCTCACCTACCTGAGCCTGCTTCTGGATAAGTGCACGCTTTTGCCGTCGGGCGATATCGCGGGGACCCTGCGCGAGGCGAAGGACGTGGTGGGGAATGTCATTGGCCAGGTGCGTAACCTGGCACTGGGTCTGAGACCTTCCACCCTGGATAGCCTGGGGCTGCTGCCCACTCTGCTGTGGCACTTCGAGCAGTATACTTCACAGACGCAGATCCAGGTTGGTTTCACGCATAGCGGGCTGGCGGGAAACCTGCCGCCCGAAGTCAGCATAGCAGCCTACCGTATCGTGCAGGAGGCGCTCACCAATGTTGCGCGCCACGCCGGAGTCCGCGAGGTGACGGTCCGAGGCCGGGCCGACGCCGAGGCCCTTGAGCTGCAGATAGAAGACCGTGGCCCCGGCTTCCTTCCCGGGCAGGTCCGCGCCTCCGGCGGCCTGGGCATCATGCATGAGCGGGTTACCCTGCTGGGCGGTAGCCTGGTGGTGGAATCGACCCCGGGAGCCGGAACGCGGATTACTGCTGTCCTTCCTCTATCAGGCCACAGCAGGACGCGGCAAGAAAGATGAGATGACAGGAGTGACGACTATCGTGCTGGCGGAGGACCACAGGATTCTCAGGCAAGGTATAAGGATGCTGCTGGATGCCGAAAAGGACCTGGAGGTCATAGGCGAAGCCGCCAGTGGGGAAGAAGCGGTCCGGCTGGTAAAGACGCAACGCCCGGATGTCCTGGTCACTGACATCGTAATGGACGGAATGAGCGGCATCGAAGTCGCAGAAGCGGTCGGGAAACACTCGCCGGGCACCCGGGTGGTGGTTCTCTCGGTATACAGCAGTGACGCCTATGTCAGTGCGGCCCTGGAGAACGGCGCCCTGGCCTACGTTGTCAAGGGATGTGGCGCAGACAAGCTGGTGCACGCTATCCGCGAAGCCATGTCCGGACGGCGCTACCTCAGTCCACCCCTTGAGGAGAAGCGCATACTGGCCTACCGCGAGAGAAAGAAGGAGGCTGCCCTGGACTCCTGATGATGGTTGCCGGGGGCCAGGTTCGCTGGCGTCTCTGTGCGACTGACCTGCCTTGGCTACTGCCTTCCCGCCTCTGGACTCACTACTCAAGCAGGGCGCTGGCTGGGCGCTGGACTCAGAGGAAGACGGGGAGTGCCTCCAATTCTGAACACCTTGCAACCGCATACCGGACAGGTGCCTTCGGTCGCAGCCCTCCCGTTCTTCATGGTTATGAGTCTGGTGTTCCTCATCTCCCTCCTGGCGCGGCACTTCATGCAGTACGCTTCCATGATTCCCCCATAATCGGACCGGCTTACAGGCCCACACGTTCGAAGCAACGTCAAGTCTAGCGTCCGCGGACCGGTCCGGGTACTCTCCTGCTGGTCTAATCAGCGGGCCTTTCGGACGAATTGCCCCGGCATCTGACGGATGGGCACTGCGCGTTACGTGCAGGCCGGTTTGCCCGTGCGGCGCCAGACGTTCGGACTCTTGCCACTGTATTCAACGGAACCCCTGCTTCTCCCAGGCAGAGCGTACCACGGCCCGGGTGTGGTATCCCTACCGGCCCGGGTCACGGCACGCCTAACAATCCAGCAGGACGTCTGCCGGTACCATTTGGACTACCTGCGCATTGCTGCATCCCGCGGTACGCGTTCTGGAGACCTCACCGGTAAGCAGTTTGCGCCGTTGGAATCGTCCGAAAGAAGAGTTCTCAATCCTCAACCTCAGTGCTACAGTCCACCTATCCCCCGGCCGCTTTCACCGCCACGTGTCTTCAGGACATAACAGATTCCCGGAATTCGAGTATCCAAAACGAACAGGAAGCATGAATGCGATACAGGTACTGGCCTTGGCAAGATAACGCGCTGCTGATTACCCCCGGCATCGTTCTGCGGGGGTATGGCTCGCGTCCGAGTTCGGCCTTTGCGAGGTCGGTGCTTGCACCTGCCCGCTTGATACTGGATGCCCGTACGGTGAGTACGCCGCATGATACAGGGTAAGTCCACCAATCACCTGCCGGCGGAAGCCCTATGAAGGCGCTTGTTGTTGGCGCAGACGAAGAGACCGTAGCAAGTGTCTTTGTCTCTCTTCAGATGCGCTGGCCTGACGCCGGCCTTGTTTCCTGTAACGGCGTCGAGGGAGCCGCCTTGGTAGAGAAGGAAAGACCGGACGTCGTCGTGTGGGACATGGGCATGACGGGTACGGGTGCGCTTGAGGGACTGAGGGAGCTGCGGTCATTCTCCGATGTTCCCATCATTGCCCTCATCAGTGATGATAGTGCACTGGACAAGTACCGGGTCCTTGAGCTCGGCGCCGACGACTTCGTGAGCAAGCCTCTTAGCCTGGTGGAGTTCATGTTCAGGGTCTACGCCCTGTTCCGCAGGACCAGCCCGGACCTTGCCAAGGCCAACTCCGTCTACTCCAGTGGCCGGCTTATCATCAACTTCTCCACCAGGGAGGTAGCCTTCGGTGATGAGCGACTCAGGCTGAGCCCTACCGAATACAGGCTTCTGCATTGTCTGGTCAGGAATGAAGGAAGGATAGTCAGCAAGGAAACACTCATCCAGCGAGTATGGGGATCAGAGCAGCTCGGAATAGGCAGAGAGGAGGAGCTGAGGAAGTACGTCTATCGCCTCCGCTCGAAGCTGAAGGGCTTGTCGGACCTCATCATGAGTGAGCCCGGCATAGGGTATCGCTTTGTACCCCCTGATTAGGAGACCCGGGTTGGGCCGGCGGTGCGGGGTAGTGGTGGTGGGGAGTCTCTCAGTGGCTCCTCCGGCTTTTTCATTATAAGAGGTTTGGACATGTTTGGACGAGATGTCAACGGGTTTACATGTTTTCGGGGACATTTTGTGACGCCGGTCTTCTACACCCCTGTACTAGACTGGTGGCACTGCTGGCGGGTTTCCGTATCCGGTTGAGGAACAGTGAGAGTACTGCTGATCGACCCGGACTCAATCCAGAGAGACACCGTCGCCCAGGCTTTGAGCGAGGAGGGGTTTGAGGTGATTACTGCCAGGGATGCTGTCGGAGGGTTGCGGGAGCTCCGCCGACAGTCTCCGGACGCGGTGGTGTTCATTCATGAGCCCCCCATCACCGATGCGGGGGAATTCTGCGTTCGCCTTCGCACGGAATCCCGTGTCCCTGTGGTTGCCCTGGGAACGGACAGAAGGGAAGCAACCCTGGTCAGGCTTCTCAGGGCAGGTGCTGATGCTTACCTCTGTTACCCCAGCGCCAGGCTGATAGTGGCCCGGGTCCGTTCGTTACTGCGCCGCTCCCAGGAGCGGGGAGCTGACCGAAAGCTTGACGCCGAATCCCGCAGCACTGGACTTCAATCATGGGTCTTTCGTGTCCTTGTGTTGACCGCCGGTCTGCTGTTTCATGCGGACAAGAGACGGTGGCTGGACACGCTTGTAACCGCGAGCCGGTACCGCTTCGGGGTAGCCGGCTGCACCTGCAGCCGGGCTGGTATCCAGGGAGCCGTTTGATGGATATGTCAGTACCGATTCCGGGACAGGCTGGAGGGGGGAGGGCAGATGCGCGTCCCCACCCCGCGAGATAGAACGCCAGGGCTTGTGGGCAGAAGAGACCTGGATGGATCGGGGGCTGCTGCTCATCACAGTCGCCTGTTAGAGGTGAAGATGGAATCACTCAGAGGGCCTGACAGCACTTTCGGGCTTGGTGCGATAGGCGTGTTCTGGCGAACTTGCGCTTGTCGGCTCTCGGGCTTACCGGGTTCTCCCGGCGTAACTCATGGGCCTGGCCGAGGGGAGCTTCGGGATGCCGGTCGATCGAGGGCGCATTTGGCCCGCGAAAGGATTCCATGTCCTCGCGGGCTGCCAACAGGTACCCCGGAATATGCTATGAGGGGTGAAGATTCTGCTCGACCTGGTTCGGTGACGGTGCCTCGTCGGGCGTCGGCTGCGCCGTCCCCACACTATTGGTGAGCGGATTGCGGCCTGCGCACATCCTGTGTGATCGCAAAGAGGAGCGACCTTTCCGGCGGGGGGCGGAACGAACCAGGAAGGGATTCAAGGCTCAAAGGAGGAGAACATGAGAAAGGCAATAGGAATACTGGCTAGCCTGGCGCTGCTTCTGGGACTGCTCGGCGCTCCGGTACTGGCCAGTGAAGAAGAGACTGTTGACACCCAGGCCGTGGTTGGCGGCAGTGGGAGTCCCCCGTTCATCTGCGCCAAGTGGGAGACCCCGGACCATGACCCTGCCCCGGGCACCCAGATACTGCCGATCCCCGAAGGAATGAGGACGGTCAAGTTCTACGTGGTGGTTGGCGATCCCAACGGCGTTGACGACATCGCCTCGGTTGACGTTACCGTTCGCTACCCTGATGGAACAGAGAAGTTCCAGCTACGGGCCGTGAGGGGCAGTTGGGACCTCATCCCCTGGGGCGGGCTCATTGACATGGACGGTGACTGCGTCGGGGAGACCCCCATACCGGATGCCATGGCTGACCTGGTTGCGCAGGGGCGGATCGCCTTCGGCACCGGCCAGGACCTTAATTCCGTGCTGTATGACCTGGAGAACGGGAAGCAGCTGCTGATCTGCCTGGTGGGTGAGATGCATTACCACCAGCCGTCCTGCGACTACACGGTGGAGGCAAGGGGCACCGACGCGGGCAGCGCCACCGGCGACCCCCTGATCAACACGTTCTTCTACATCAGCATCGTGGCCCTGAAGATAGACTTCACCACGATCGACTGGCAGACGGTGAATATCGACCAGTGGAACTACGTGCTGGGCGATAGCAACATGACCACACCGGCCCGGCCTACCGTCCAGAACGTGGGTAATGACCCCGCCAAGATCCAGTTGCACGCAAGCGCCCTGGTTGGGCAAACCCACGGGAAGACGATCGAGGAGTTCGACGCCGAGATGGACTACAAGGACCCCGATACCGGTGCCATCATACAGGAGGGGCGCATCGAGTTCCTGGCCTGCACTCCCACGGTGATCGTCGATGCCACCGGAGCTCCAGTGCTGCTCCCGCCGTGCACGCCGACCCAGATTGACTTCTCAGTGCACCCGCCCTACGGTATAGTGGCGGACACGTACGTAGGTACAATGACCATCACCATCCTGCACTACTAGGACTACTGATGGCGGTTTGCGGGCGCTTGGACGGCGAAAGACAGAAGAACGCTCGTAGAGGCTCCCTCAGGGGTATGGGCGGGGCTCTAGGCCCCGCCCATACCTCGTGCCATGGGGCGTGCCGGGCCTACGTGCCTCCTGGTCTGGTTTGTCTCCTTCCAGGTAGATGCGGGGCTCTATCTCTGGTTAGGAGGTGAACGTGACCAGCGGCTTCAGGAGAATTGTCGGTGTTGTGATACCCCTTGTATTACTCATGATCTGGGTGCCCGCTATCCCCGCCCATGCGGGGGGCCTTGGTGCGGGGCCCAGCAACCTGGAGGTCACCGACGCGTTGCGGGGTGGCCAGTATGAACGCCTGATTACCATCTTCAACCTTGGGGATAACGAAACGCCCTTTGCTCTCAGCACTACCGGTGACGTTGCTGACTGGATATCATTCTACGAGGCCACAGACGGCCACACCCGGCTGGACACGGTGGTCGTTCCGGCGAAAGGCGAGGCCACAGTTTCCGTCATAGTCCGCATCCCGCGGGGTGCGGCAAACGGCGCCTACGAAGGCGTGATAACCATCCAGAGTTCGGCTGACGAGGACGTGCCGGGTTCAGCCCAGATGGTGAGCGTATCCACGGAGATCTACATCACCGTGGCGGTTACCGGGACGCAGATGCTGAGTGGGGCAGTCAGCAGTATCAGGATAAGAGACACGGAAGAGGGTTACCCGCTCACAGTGGAGGCCTTCTTTCAGAATACGGGCAACGTGGAGGCAAGGCCCGAGTTCATAGTGGAGATGTCGCAGGAGGGGGGAGGTGCGAAGGCCTTCACCACCGTCGGTGAGGCCGTGGCGCCCGAAACTAGCCGGATAGTCCGGGTGGAGTGCGATACCAGCAAGCTGCGGTGTGGCGACTATCTGTGCCGGGTCACCGTTTCCCTGGAGGGAGAGGTAATCGCCACGGAAACACTCGAAGTCGCCATTTTGCCTCGAGGGACTCTCACCAGGTCCGGAATATGCGGCGAAATCGTGTTTGAGGCGGCCGAGTTGGTGGGGGCAGTGAGCAAGATCGTGGCAACGTTCACCAACGACGGTCAGATTAACACAAATGCGAAGCTTGTCGGTGAAGTGTACCGTGATGGTGTCCTCGTTGACGTAATCAACGGGGACGAGATGCTGGTGCCGGTGGGCTATACCGAGAAGCTGGTTGCCTATCTCAGACTGGAGACTCCCGGCGAGTACGTCATCAAGGCACACGTTGTCTATGAAGGGAAGCGGACGGATGCCGTGGATATTGCCGTGGAGGCCGTGTCATCGGACAGTGTTGCCGCGTCCGGTAGTGCCATACACCTGCAATGGCAGTGGGTACTCTTCGGCACCGTGGTAGCATTGATGCTGACAGGGCTGGCATCCACCTACTGGCAGAAGAGGCAGAAAGCCGAATCTGCTCGAGCCAAGGAATAGTACGGCCGGGCTCGGCCGAGGCCCCGCAGACCCTTCCGGGGGTGTGAATGCGCGCCCCTGCAGGCTGGATACCGTTTGTTCCACCGCCTGCAGGGGCGCTGCCGTGTTTCAGTCGGTACTACCGCGGGTGATACTGATGGTGGAGTCAGCCTTGAGGGTCTTGGGGCATGGGCCGAGGAACTGGAGTGTGATGGTATTGCTGTCTGGCTGGAGGATGTCTGGAGGGACCTGGACAGATGGTGAGACTGTGGGGGAGTTGAAGGTCAGGGTGGTGAGGTAGGAATCGTTGACGAATACCTCCACGCGGTCCCGGGAGGTATCTGGTGGAGGAAGCTGGTCATCCACCTGGTAGTCGATATGCAGTCTCATAGAGCGGTTATGGGCGCCGTATTCCCAGGTAAGCAACTCCCAGGAGTTACCGCCGGGGGTGATGAAGTCATCGTCGAGGAACAGCTGGATAGCGGTAGGGTCGCCGGTATCGACGATTTCCTGGATGATGGAGGTGATGGAGGGGGAGCGGTTCCAGCCGTAGCGAAGGGTACCGGTCCAGTTGATGGAGGTAGAGGTTCTGGGGCGGTTACGCTGGTCGAATGAGCAGGCGATCTGCTGAGGGGAGTGGGCGTTCTCGGCGGAGATGATAACGGAGGCATGACCCTCGCCGGAGTGACGATAGACCTCGAGGTAGGCGTTGGTGATGGTGGCGCCGTGGAGGTTGGGGAGGTCATCGAAGCGGGCGAAGACGCAGCAGTGACCGCAGACGGAGTGATGGCCGAGACGGAGGACCTTCTCGCCCTGGCAGAAGACGTCCCAGCCCTTGGAGGTATAGCCGTCATCTGCTGGGGAAGATACCTGGAGGTCGAGGGAGGAGCTTTCGGGAATGGGGGGAGGAGTGGAGACATCCAGGTGGAGGAGTGCCGAGGCCTGCTGGTAGGGGTTATTGAAGTGGAGGGAGAGGGTATCGCCGTTGGAGAAGGTGGTGGTATCGTAGTCCAGCGAGGCGAAGGTGAGCAAGGTCTGAGCACCATCCGCAGGTGCTTCTGGCGGGATTTCCGTGCCGCCTTGCAGGTGGTGAACCGGGGAAGGCTGCGCGTATGCGGGAAGCCGTGCAGGGAGTGCCAGGGTTGCCGCCACGGCAAAGACCGTGAGAACGAGTGTCAGTAGTCTTGGCATAGTGTGTCCCCTTTCACTATTGGTGTCGCGCTGACCCGCTTGGACGTTGCCGGCGTCCAACGGGACGAAGGCTCCTTCATTGCTGCGGGCAAAAGGGAGAAAGGCTCGGCTCCATGACCAGCCGGGTTGCGTCCTCCTCGCTTGTGGGTTGAGAACCGCTGCCTGCGTGCGTTGTGGACGTGACTCCGGGCAGGGGGGATGTGCCGGGCCGGGTGCCGGAGATCAGAGATGGGTTTCGGCGGAGTTCTGAGAGAGGCTGGTGGAGGAATCAGTGGTGCTTCTTCGGCTGTAGATGCTCTCTTGGTGAAGCCCATGAGTCTATTGTAGGCAACATGGACGGCGTGGACAATAGGCCGTAGGTCACGCCGCGGTGTGATTAGGAGGTAACATGGTACGTTGGTAATCTGCCTGGCCCGCAGCGATTTGACAGAAACGGATGGATGGAGGGGAAGGGCCAGGCAGAGTGTATGGTTGGATCGGCGCGGTACTATGCCGGCATTCGCACGCTTACGGTAGTGCCGTGACCAGGGCTGGACTCGATGGTGAACCTTGCGTCGTGCAGCCGGGCTCTTTCTCGCATGCTGCTGAGGCCCAGCTTACCCTGGACGGCCAGATCAGCCAGCCGGTCAGGTACCTCAAACCCGATCCCGTTGTCACTCACGATCAGCGTCACGGATTTCGGGTTGAAACGGAGCGCTATCACTACCTCGGTTGCCCGGGCGTGCCGCCGGGCGTTGCTGAAGGCCTCCTGGGCAATCCGGTACAGGGCCAGCTCAGTTCCGGGCAGCAGACGCCGCTCGGTGCCCCTTATGATCGCACGGCTGTCTATGCCCGCCTCGGTTCTCAGGTCTGATGCGAGAACCTCTACCGCAGGCACGAAGCCCAGCTGCTCCAGTGCTTCAGGCCGTAGCTCACGGCATAGACGGCGAATCCCCTCCAGTGCGGCGTCGGCTCTGGCGGTCAGCTGCTGAAGTCGTGCCGCCGCGCGTGATGATAGGCCTTCAACGTCTCTTCGCATGGCCTGTATCTCAAGCGACAATGCTGCCAGTGACTGAGCGGTATCATCGTGGAGCTCGCGGGCAATGCGTTTTCGCTCTTCTTCAAGGGCCTGGGTAACCCGTCCGACAGCAATAGGTATACCGGCATGCGGCGTGGGCATGCCGGTCATTTCCACTGCGATACCCCTGACTCCCACACGCCCGGCTTCCCGGGTGGCGGCCCAGGGAAGGACAAGAAGGGTAAAGGTGCTTCCGTCCGTTTTCTGTGCAGTGTACTGGGTAGCTTCCACCGGGCGCCCTGCCAGCACCATTCTGAAATCCCTTCTGGCCCTGATCCGGTCACTGTCATGTATGACCTGGAAGACGTCAGGGTTCTCGGGCAGGTCCTCCTTGCGGTAGCCGAACGTGGCCAGGGCCTGACAGTTGGCAAGGGTCACCCTGCCCCGGTGGTCTGCCTCGAATATGACATGGGGCATTGATTGGATCAGTTCGTCGTACGACGTCATCATGCGTAGAGTATAACATGGACACGTTTGGAAGCGGGTGAAAACGGGAAATGTCATGTTGAGATTCATGAAGTTCTGGTTAAGACTCGACCTGGCTGTGTTTGATGTTACTGGAGGTCTTCAAGGCATAGCCAGCCCTTTCTCAGGGCGTATAGGACTGCCTGGGTGCGTGAGCTGACAGATAGCTTCTTGAAGATATTGACCAGATGCGTTTGCACGGTGCGCTCGCTGACTGTCAGCTCACTGGCGATCTCCTTGTTGCTCATCCCCCTGGCGGCCAGGGTCAGCACCTCAAACTCACGCCCGGCGAGCTCCTCAGTTGCCATCTTCCCGCTCGAGGCATCACTCTTGAGGTTGGACAGGACGCTGCCAACGGCAGCAGAATCGAGCACGGTCTCACCGCTGTGTACCAGGCGGATTGCCCCCAGAATCTCCTCAAGCGAAGAGTTCTTGAGCATGTAGCCCGATGCCCCCGCTCGAAGCGAGGGCAGGATGTAGGCCACGTAGTCGAAGGCACTCACAACCAGGACCGCGGTGTTCGGAGAGGCTGCCCTTATCTCCTGGGTTGCCTTGATGCCATTCATCCCCGGCATGTTGATGTCCACTATAGCCACGTCCGGATGGAGCTCCCTGGCCATCTGTACTGCTTCTTCACCTTCTCCCGCTATGCCCACGCACTCGAAGTCAGGCTCGTCACTTATCAGGCGCGACAGGCCCTCCCGGTAGGTGGGATGGTCGTCCGCTATGATAAACCTGATCCTTGTGGCCGGGCGGTCACTTCCCATGACCATAGTCCCTTCTGCGTGATGCTACAAGGAATGACATAGTAGTGCTAAAAGTGACAGTTGTCAAGAGAGGCCTGAGCGGTGCCTGAGCCTAGGTGTGTACATCTACGTAGTTGTGCTTAGTACAAGTCCAGTAGATTCGGCATGACGGAGGCCGCCAAAGGGCTTCCGTGGTGGCTTCACCTCGGTAGTTTTCCACAGAGAGATAGGAGCCTTTGGCGGATTGACCGGAGGGGCGGTTGCTTCGATAATCAGGGTACTCCCTCTTGATGGGCAGGACGGCCAGTTCCCCAAGCCATTCGGCCCCAGTCTTTGGAGAATGTCCGAAGGATGTGGCGGAAGCAATGTACGCAGACACACGCAAAGAGAGTCAGGCCAGCAGGGAAGCCATCCACGTTTTCGTGATTGAGAGTCTGCCGGTGGTCAGGATCGGGCTGGTGGCGGTCCTGCGGGAGCAGGAAGAGTTCCAGGTGCTGGGTGACGCTCCGAATGTCGCCGAAGCCCTGCCGGTGATGGAGGAAGCGCCGCCGGATATCGTGACAATTGACCCCTTTCTGCCCGGCGGAGGAGGCGTCGACACCATTGTCAGACTCCAGCAGCGATTCTCTGGCATCAAGGTCATCGTGCTGACGTACTCAGACAAGAGGAGCGATTTCGTCAGGGCGATGAGGGCCGGGGCCAGGGCCTATCTTCTCAAGAGCCTGGAGGCAAGAGAGCTGGTGGATTCCATCCGGCTGGTGGCAGGCGGGAGAACGCTGGTCTATGCCTCAAGAGCGGGCAGGCCGTTTGATGGCCCGGCCAACCCCGGTAACGAGCACGAAGCGGGGAGTAACGGGGACTGCCTCACTGACCGGGAGAAGGAAATCCTGTGGATGGCCGCGCAGGGCGCCAGCAACAAGGAGATCGCCGCCCAGTGCTATGTCAGCCACACCACCGTCAAGGCTCACCTGAGGCGCATATCGGAGAAGCTGGAAGTCAAGAACCGCACCGAGGCGGTGGCGATGGCGCTCTCCAGGGGCTACCTGAGCACGCCCTAATCAAGGGAATCCGGCCCGCCTGGCTCCGAGAATCCGGCCGGACACGCTTTCTACCCGGAGGGGGCTGCGGGGCGACCTGACTACCAGCAAAGTCCATCCGGTTGCCTGCA
>Ga0180434_10003320_pt1 | contig 20630 bp, 17 predicted proteins | sample SS_ome_7_FD_132453 | JGI IMG/M metagenome (GOLD analysis project Ga0180434, IMG submission 132453) | Hypersaline lake sediment archaeal communities from the Salton Sea, California, USA - SS_1_D_2 metaG | ecosystem: Environmental > Aquatic > Non-marine Saline and Alkaline > Hypersaline >...
CTGCTCTGTCCACACTATCAACAGTGCAAAAATACAACACGATTTACCCCCTCTTTTATGCAAAACAAGTATACATAAGTCTGACAGGCAATCCAAGGAGTTACCCACATGTTATTCACATTGGTAATAGAAACGAAAACTACTATTGAAGTGAAAAGGTGGGCCAAACAAGTACGATGAAAATCAGAATGTTCCATTCTTTATGGAGCGTTCAATATCCGTTATTTGAGCAGCACACTCGGGATTAGCCTTAATAACACGGCTAATCTTGTCATATGCGTGCAAAACCGTCGTGTGATCACGACCACCAAAATAGCCACCAATTTCGCTGAGTGAAAGATCAGTAAGATTGCGCGCAAGGTACATACAAATCTGCCTAGGATACACCAGAGCTTTTGATCTTTTCTTTGACTGAAGATCAGCAAGCCGTACTCGAAATTCACTAATCACAGCGTCAAGAATTGAATCCATTTTAGGTTTGCGATATGAGGTCTTTATCTGAGAGCGAAGTGCGTCACGAGCGAGCAATAGACTGATTGGCTTATTGGCAAGAGATGAATATCCAATGATGGTAACAACAGCTCCCTCGAGTTCTCGGATATTCTTTGTGACTGTGTCTGCAACAAAATCAACAACTTCATCAGGAAAATGACGACCACGAAGTTTAGCCTTTTTCTTAACAATAGCCACACGAGTTTCAAAACTCGGCGGATCCAAGTGTGTTACCAAACCCCAATTGAATCTTGAAACAAGTCTTTCTTCTAGCTTTGGAATCTCACTTGGGGGGCTATCGCTTGAAAGGACAATTTGTTTGTGATCATTGTGTAGAGTATTGAATGTATGAAAGAACTCCTCCTGAGTCCGCTCTTTTCCCTGCAAAGCATGAATATCATCGACTAGCAACACGTCAACATGACGGTATCGGTAACGGAATTTTTGAATGTCTCCACGCTCGATAGATGAAATGAATTGGTTTACAAATCCTTCACAGGAAAGATAAAGAATATTCAGATGAGGCTTTTTCTGAAGCATTGCATTACAGATTGCGTGTACAAGATGCGTCTTGCCCATCCCCACCGGACCGTGTATGAAGAGAGGATTGTAAGCTTGAGATGGCGATTCAGCCACAGCAAGGGCGGCGGCATGAGGTAGATTATTGCACGGTCCTACTATGAAATTCTCAAAGACATACTCTCTATTCAATCGAATCTCAGAACCGTTTTGTGATTTTGGCGCGGCAGAGGCATTGGTTTCCGAGTTTGTCTGTTGCAGTATTGGTATAGCTGGCTCTTGGCTAGGTAGGTTCGAATCGACGTGAACTTGTATTGTAGGCCTATTCCCAGTCACCGTGAAAACAGCATCGCTTATTGCTGGGAGGTAACGTTCATTGAGCCACTCTCTGTAGAAACTATTCGGTACTCGCAGCGCTAGCTCCTCGTCCGAAAACGAATGAAGCTCGATTGGTCGAAACCAAGTCTCAAATTGTTGTTCGCTGACGCTGTTCTCAAGAGCTGTAAGAACTTCAGGCCAGAGTTCGGATGTCGCAGACATACTCACAGACTCCTAGTAGGCAGGTTGTAGATAGACTTACCCACACGTTGTCCACATTCAAGGTTCACACACAGTATTACTACTAGACTACGGCACAGAAACAGGAGAGAGGGTCAGGAAAGGCACCCACACAACAATAAGGCGCAAGTGCTTAAAATGTAACAACTTATACAACATAATCTTAAGCGAGAAAGGAGGCAACGTAACACCCCCACAACAGGTTACAATCCTCCGCCCGCAATGGCTCTTCCCTGGCCACGTTTATCCACAAGTCAGGTCCAAACACTACTCACCCGACAGGTTGGAATGATAGCAGGAGAAATCTGATCTGTCAATAGTAAATCGCAAACCAGGTATAAAAGTCAGCCATTTGTCCAACAGCAAAATATGTACCCTTCGCATCCATCGCTTCACATCCTCGATATTCATTGACTTTCAGGCTGGTGTGCTTTTCTATAACAGATAGACTCTTGAATGACAAACAATGCTTTTGTAGACTACAGCCCATTAGAGCAGAGAAACACTTCTGACTATTACTATCATGAATCATTTCGGATGCGCAGTGTCTCAAGAGACTTTGCCCCATTCAATGAGTCGCAGTTTGGTTTTGTTTGCAGCGTATCGGAGGAGAAATGAACCTTTTTGATTACCGTAATGGAATCCTTCACGCCGAAGACGTTGATATGAACATCGTTGCTGAGGAAGTGGGTACGCCCTGCTATGTTTACAGTCAAGCTGCGATTTTGAAGCGTTTTCGTAAGGTGAGAGAGGTCTTTGCTGAAGTTTCACCTTTGATCTGTTTTGCGATGAAGGCAAATTCCTCATTGGCAGTTCTTGACCTCCTCTGCAAGGAAGGCGGAGGATTCGATGTTGTGTCCGGCGGTGAATTATTCCGCGCTCTCAAGGTGGGATGTGATCCGAAGAAGATCGTATTTGCTGGGGTAGCAAAAACACAAGCAGAAATCCGAGAGGCCGTCGATGCTGGCATCTTGTTGTTTGATGTTGAGTCGGAGCAAGAACTCATCGCTATCGATAAGATAGCAAGAGCAGCAGGAAAGCGCGCCGCCGTAGCCCTGCGAATAAACCCCAATGTAGATGCAAACACGCATGCAAAGATCACGACAGGCAAGGCTGAGAGCAAGTTTGGCATTGACAAGCATACGGCGCTAGCTCTTTACCTGCGGAGTCATGAATTCGAGGCCGTGGACCTGGTCGGTCTGCACATGCATATCGGGTCTCAGATCACCGAAGTCGAACCTTACGTGAAAGCTCTAGAAGTTGACCTGCAGTTCATCGAAACCTGCAGATCAAAGGGAATCAATATCGAGTATCTTGATATCGGTGGCGGCTTTGGCATCAACTATCGCCGCCAAGAAGCACAGCCGCTGGATTCGTTTGCCAAAGCAATGCTCCCGTTGCTAAAACAAAGTAAATGTAAAATCATCATGGAACCAGGCCGCTTCATCGCAGGCAACGCTGGCATCATGCTGACACGAGTGGTATACGTCAAGAAGACCCCTGTCAAGACTTTCGTCATTGTTGACAGTGCGATGAACGATCTTATGCGGCCCATGCTTTATGATGCCTTCCACCATGTGGCGCCTGTCGTATTGCCGTCAGGTTGTGTTGACCCGCGCGATCAAGCAGAGAATGATTCGCTTGAGGTAGTTGATGTTGTGGGTGGTGTGTGTGAGTCGACTGACGTGCTGGCCAAGGCGAGACCGTTTCCGCCTGTAAAGCAAGGCGACCTGCTCGCAGTTTTTTCGGCGGGAGCGTACGGTTCGGCGATGAGTTCGACCTACAATTCAAGACCTCTCGCGGCAGAGATTCTTGTGGACGAAAGTTCATATCGTATCATCAGGGATCGGCAGAGCTATGAGGATCTAGTCGCGAGGGAAAGAATATAGAAATGCACCTCAGAAGCTATGTGCAGTCTTGTTCGAAGTGCTATCGTTGATTAACACTAATAATCCTAAAGCGAAGATGACTATTCGGTACAAGAGATGATCAGACAGATGCCAGAGGACGAGTTTGCACAGGAGTTTTTTGCGGACTTCGCCAATCTTGAGCGTGGACGGCATTTCGATCCGACCAACCCACAGCACGTCACTTGGGTGCGCAGGCGTATTGCCATTCACTACTTCCGTGGCGGACGATTCTACGTTCACCTCTTGGACGATGGCACACCTACCGGCTTTGCCGCGGTCCTGATCGATCCTGGTCTTGACGGAAAGAACTGCTTCGGCCATATGTCGGAGTTGCTCGATGTGGTCGTCAGGGACAAACACCGCGGAAACGGATATGGCCGTGCCCTGTTGGATCACGTGGAGTCAGAGGTCCGTGCGGTTGGCGCGTATTGCCTCTATGTGGCAACCTATGCAGGTAACGATGACGCTATGACCTTCTACATCAACCGCGGCTTCATCCCCGTTGCCATGCATCCGGACGTGCACGGCCCAGGTGACGACGGGGAAGTGTATCTGCGCAAGATTCTGAACGAGGGGAACGTCGAGCCATAGGCTCGAGGCGACGCGGATTACGAATTACCGCGCCCCTCAGTCGTGACGTTGGTGTTCTCATGCTTGCATATGATCACGAATTAATAGAGCATACTCAAAAGGGAAGGATCGTAGAAACGTATTGCTGCCAGACAATTGCCTTCGCACACGTACTGGAGATCTGCAATGGGAAATGTTGTTCGATTTGGCGTGTCGCTAGAGCCCAAGCTTCTGAAACAGTTTGACCAAATGCTCAAATTGCGCCAGTATGGCAACCGGTCAGAAGCTGTGCGCGATCTTATTCGCAATGCTCTTATTGAAGAGGACTGGGAATCCGACAGCAAAGATGCAGTTGGTGTTCTGACCCTGGTGTACAATCATGAGTCAATGGAACTTGCCCAGCGGCTCACTCATCTCCAGCACGATGAGTTGGCCCATATCATCAGCGCGCTTCATGTCCACCTCGACCATCACAATTGCCTCGAAGTCCTGATTATGCGCGGCAACGCCTCAGAGATACGGACGGCGGCTGATCGTCTTATAAGCACCCGTGGAGTGAAACACGGCAAGCTCACCACGACAACCACGGGACGACAACTCAAGTAGAATTCCCCAAGCCCCTTTCTCCTGCGGCGCTCACCCGCAGACCAATTCTGTAATGGCGATTGACAAAAGCAGGGATTTATGGTAACACGAAACTATATTTCGTAACACGGCCTTCGGTAGGGACTCTCGTATCAGAGTTCTTATCCACCTTTCTTGGTAAGGAGAAACGAGATGAGGAAAGTTGTTCTTGTTTGGCTGGTCTTGATCGGATGTGGACTGTTATTCAGTTCAGAAGCATTTGCGATTCCTGAAGAGCACGACCTTACTGTAATGGTGGAGTTTGGCGATGAGGAATCTGTCACTGGGGTGGCAGATCTGGCAGTTTCGTTGCTAAGTCTCGACGGAATTGATGTTGACTCGACTGACATTGACGGGGCTGCTGAATTTGGGGACGTCAACGAAGGTCCATTCATGGCCTCGGCAGCCATGTTTATCAGCGGCGACGAAATAGTGAACATAACGGCTCTGACCCGGGGTGTATCGGCATGGGGTCTGGCCATTCTCTGTCAGCCGGATTTTCAGTCACGCGAGCGAGCCCGCTATATGGGGGCACAGTGGTCTTTTATGGGATTCGACGGACAAAGCTCATTTGAAGTTGAAACCGGCTTGGCATTTGTATTTGTTCTTGGATGGATGCGGTAGCAGGGCTGGCTAAGGGTACACTTGATTATCTCAAATATTCTATGAACAGGAAAAGGTGAAATGCTAAAACGAATTTGCTTGGCAATTATTCTTCTGACAGGTGCAGGCGCTGCTGTATTACAGGCGGCTGAAAGTGATATCAATTGGAAAGAAGAACTGAACACGCTCAAGTCTCGAATCAACGAGTTGGAAACTCGGCTGGCCGCGCAGGAAGGCGTGTCAGAAGAGCAAAAAGAGATACTTAATGAGTTGGGCTCTGTCGCGGATGCTTTGGGAAACCTGGAATTTGGAGTTGGAGTTACGGCTGTCGTGCAGGATGTACACGGCGCAACTCAAGCGCTGAATCCAGAAGGCAACGTCACAGATGCTACGATTTCGCTGGATCTTGAACTTGGTGCCGAATTATGGGAAGGCGCTTCAGCATTTCTGCTAGTTGAAGCGGGCAACGGTGACGGTATTGATAGCGACATAGCGACTCTAAGTGGACTCAATGATGATGCAGATGACGATCCAGGACTGCATCTGACGGAAGCCTGGCTCGAACAGAGGTGGCTTGATGAATGTGTCGCTCTGAAGGTGGGCAAGATAGGTCTGACGGGGCCAGTGGGACACAATGAATGCGGCTTTGACGCCAATGCTCTGGCCAATGATGAAACGTCACAATTTCTTTCAAGCGGCTTCGTCAACAACATAACCATTGAATTCCCCGAGGATAATGGTTTCGGGCTTGATCTCTGGGTATCACCCTCCGACATGATTGATATCGGATTCGGTATTGCCGAGGCTGATTCTGATTGGGACGATTGTTTCAATAGTCTATTCTACATTGGTGAGATCGATTTCAAGTTGAATCCGATGGGACGTCCGGGTACCTACAGGTTCTACTACTGGCGCAATGAACTGGATCACGTTCGTCTCGATGATGCTGACAGCGACCAGAACGCTGGTGAGGGCTATGGCTTGAGTTTTGATCAAGAAATAAACGACTGGCTTGCTGTGTTTGGTCGCTATGGTGCCGCAGAAGAAGAAATCTATATGGTGTCAGACGCATGGAGCGTAGGCGTGCAGTGTTCCGGAGAACTTTGGGGACGAGAGAAAGACGTGCTTGCAGTTGCGTACGGGGTTGCCGAACTTGGTGATGACGGCAGGGACATCATAGACCTCGAAATAGGCGACCCAAAGGATGAAGTACATATTGAGGCGTACTACAACTTCTTTGTGAACGATCATCTTCAGATTACTGCTGATATCCAGTACCTGCAAAATTCTCTCGGAACAGGTGAAAACGACGATATCTGGGTCTTTGGCTTACGATCGCAGCTCGGGTTCTGACGGTAGTCTATCAGCAGAGATGGCCGATTGAACGTAGCACGTTCATCAGAGGAACCTCAGGGGTCGGTTCGCTCATTTGTGACGTTCTTGATCCTTGCCTTGGCATTACCGTGTAATGGTGTATCCATTGAACTCGTGTCTGCCAGCAATATCGGCTAGCCCAGTTGGCAGATTTTTCGGCTGACCGGCAGGACGATCCTCGCGGTACCGATTTTGCGGGCAAGGCTGTAAGACAAGCTGGAGCATGCCCTATATCGTGCTGGAGTGTACCACTTAGGTATATTGAATGTATGCTAATGAAAGATATTGCTGATTTATCCGACGGAAATCGAACAGTCGGGAATGTAAAAACTATTAGACGCAACATTTTCTAGTGAGAGCGTTGGCCTCTCATAACTCGTTGCTGCGTGATTTGATGTTGTATCGAGCGCCAAATCGGCCTGTTTTTGCTGGGATTTTGGCTGTCAATATCCATAGACAACCACATTTATTCAAGAAACAGGCGCAAAACATGTTTGTAGTGGTACGATCTTTGCATTATACTTAATATGTAGCCTGGATACGATTCTTGATGTTCTGCTTTAAGAGAGACTCACGTTGAGCTTGTTTCAGGCGGTGTTTTGCTTCTAGCTTGAATTTCGAGTTTCGATTTGGCAGAATGTCTGAGTGTTCAATTTCGCTTTCGCTGACTTAAGTTTCAACGCACACTGAGCGCCATAATTAGGTTCTTTGAAAATCGGGGGAAATGTAGTACTAGTTCGGTTCGGAGCTTTCGGCTGCTGCAACTGCACGAATACCCTCCCATACGTCAAGTCCTGGCACGAAAGGTATGTCGAGAGTGAGCCGACGGTTGTTGGTATTCTTTCCCCCGAGTCCTCTTTATAGAGTATTGGCGGACTTGTAGTTTGCTGGTCTGCAATAGATGAGTTCTTTGAAAATCGGGGAAACGTTATACTGGTCAGTTCTGAACTCTTGGCTGCTCTAACTGCACGAATACCCTCCCATACGTCAAGTCCTGGCACGAAGTAAGTCGAGAGTTAATCAGCGACTGTCAGTAGTCGTTTCCCCGTGTTCTGCATATTGCGTCCCAGTCGTTTATCTGGGCGTTGTTCATAGTCACATATGAGTTCTTTGACATTCGGGGGAATGCGATACCAGTTCGGTTCACAACTCTTGGCTTATCGTAATTGCACGAATACCCTCCCATACGTCAAGTCCTGGCACGAAAGATATGTCGAGAGCGGGCCGACGGTTGTTGGTGTTCATTTCCCCGAATTCTCTCTATTGCGCTCAAGCGTAGCGCTTGGAACGCAGCAGAAAGCAATGAAATCTATCTGGTTGATTTGAGTGCCGGCCCAAGGACAGCTTTGAGTTGCAGCCTTGACGGGGTCGGCACCTGCATGTATACTTCAATAAGAAAAGCTTGTGTTATAATTTCTCAGTGTTTAAGGGTACAAGCGTGAACTTGGTGGATAGGCAATATCGGTCAACTCTCTCAGACGGACCGGTGCGCCTATCCCTCGCGTCTCAGTTCTACTATTGGTACTACTTTAGAGCCCCATAAGAAGGGCCCTGTGAGCTGAGCGCAACGTAGTCATCTTATCGCAAATAAAGCCCCAGGGTCTTCCGGATCCTGGGGCTTCTTTTTTGGCGTTACATTGAAAGGAGTACCTGCGATGATTGTTGTCATGCACAAGGACTCGTCCGAAGCAGAGCTTCAGCATGTTGTCGACCGAGTCCAGGAGATGGGATTGGAGACTGTAGTGTTGAGGGGGACAAACAGAACCGTCATAGCCGCGATAGGCGACAAGAGAAATGTCGACAAGGAATCTCTGCTCGCGGCACCAGGTGTGGAAAATGTCGTTCCTATCCTTGCGCCCTACAAGATTGCCAGCCGCGACGCCAAGCCGGAATCAACCGAAGTGCCTATTGATAGCACAACACTTGGAGGCCAGCGCGTTGGCGTGATTGCGGGACCTTGCACTGTTGAGGATCGAACGATGCTGCTGGAAACGGCGCATGCCGTGAAAGAGGCCGGCGCTGTCGCCCTTCGGGGCGGCGCATACAAGCCACGCACAAATCCTTACGATTTTCAGGGTCTCGGCGAACAAGGGTTGGAGTATCTGGCCGAAGCTGCTGAGCAAACCGGCTTGTCCGTTGTCACGGAGGTCCTTGGCTGCGAGCATGTCCCTGTTGTTGCAAAGTACGCAGATGTGCTCCAGATCGGGACCCGCAATGCACAAAATTTCCAGCTACTGAGCGCTGTGGGAGAGCAGAGAAAACCTGTCCTCTTGAAGCGTGGAATGTCCGCAAAGCTGGACGAATTTCTCCTCGCAGCGGAATATATTCTCTCGCGAGGAAATCACCAGGTGATTCTTTGCGAGAGAGGTATACGCACATTCGAAGATCACACGCGCAATACTCTGTCACTCAGTGCGGTTCCGGAACTGAAGTCTCGCACACACCTGCCGGTTATTGCCGACCCAAGTCACGGTACAGGGAGACGTCACCTTGTCAATGCGATGTCGCGTGCCGCAGTCGCTGCGGGCGCTGATGGCCTCCTGATCGAAGTACATCCCGATCCGGAACGAGCCGTAACTGACGGAGCCCAATCGTTGAACTGCCAGGAGTTCGAGGCGCTGATGAAAGAACTAAAGACCGTTGCAAAAGCCATTGGGCGGGAAATGTAGTGCGCCAATCACTGGTTCCTGGTCACCTGCGCGGAGCCTGCCCTTGAAATATACGGATGTCTTCGTAGAATCATGTTCATGAAGAATGGAGCAGGGAGGATTGTGATACTTGGTGCCGGACTTGCTGGGCTGACTCTCGGCGAGGACCTGGTACGTCGTGGTCGTGAGGTCGTGGTCCTTGAAAAACTAGATCAAGTCGGCGGACTTGCGCGAACGGTTCGACACAAAGGATTCGGATTCGATCTCGGCGGCCATCGCTTTCACAGCAAATCTTGTCCACCACTGGATTGGCTAAGAAGCTTGATGGGCGAAGAGTTGCTCAGTGTTCCGCGCAAGAGCAAGATTCTCCACGAAGGTCATTTCATCAACTACCCTCTCGAGTTGAAGGACGCTCTTTCACAGTTCGGTTTTTCACGCGCATTTGGGGCGGGTGTTAGCTATTTCTGGAACCGCTGTTCTTCGTCGCGCACTTGGGCGGCGCAGAATTTCGAGAACAAAATAGTGAGTCGTTTTGGAAGACAGCTTTATGATGTCTATTTCAGACCCTACACTGAGAAAGTCTGGGGAATGGCCTGCAGAGATCTATCGGCCGAATGGGCCAATGAGCGGATTGCTATTCCTACGCTCGGGAAAGCCATCGCTCGCAGCTTCTCCAGCAGAGGCGCAGCCAAGAGTCGCTCAGGTACGAAGTTCATGTACCCGGTTCACGGCATCGGCAGTGTATCCGAACGGCTGGCGGAAAGGATAAACGCGTCAGGTCGCAGTCGCGTTGTGACCGCCGTTGGCTCAATAAAACTCTCCACAACTTCTGAAGGCGCCGAAGTCCGTCTTGCGTGTGATCACAAAGAAGAAACCGTTCCTTGTGAGAGAATTGTCTCATCCATCCCTCTGCACGAACTCATGAAAACCATTTGTGATGACGCGGAGGCCGAGAAGACAGCGGTTTCAAATCTATCATATCGTGACCTGATCTGCGTCTTCATCACACTCAGACGTAAATCAATGACTGACAACACCTGGATCTATACACCGGACCACGAAATCATCTTCGGACGCCTCCACGAACCAGGTAACTGGAGCAGCCAGCTTGTGCCGACTGACGACATGTGTTCTGTCTGCGCCGAAGTTTTCTGTACCGCGGGCGATGAAGTGTGGTCCCTGCCTGACGAAGAAATCCAGCGCCGAGTTATCGATGACCTTGTCGGTACCGGACTTGCCAGGCAGAATGATGTTGCCGATATCTGGATTGAGCGCGTCAAATGGGCCTACCCCATTTTCCAATGCGGATATGAAAAACCTCTCCGCGATTTCACTGAGGCTGTAGGCAGGCGCCCCAGGCTCCACCTTCTCGGCAGAACGGGCAGTTTTCGCTACTTAAACATGGACGCCGTCATTTCCGATGCGCTCGAAAAATCACAATATCTTTCCGAATTGCCGGCGGAGGCCGTGAACACCCAACTATGCCAGAACCCCCGGCCTTAACGATCGTGATTCCTGCCCATGACGCGGCATCCACCTTGCCTCACTGTCTTGCTGCTGCTGATGGAGTGTCGGGCTGCGAAGTAGTGGTAGTGGACGATGCATCGACCGACAGAACGGCCGCTATAGCCGAAACAGCAGGAGCGAGAGTCATCCACCTTGCGAAGCAGTCGGGACCTGCTGCCGCTCGCAATGCCGGAGTTGCAGTTGCGAATTCTGAGATCGTCCTCTTCCTCGATAGCGACGTCAAGATGCATCGCGATGTTGCGGAGAAGGTTCTCAACTGTTTTCGAGAACATCCCGCGCTCGCAGCGGTTTTCGGTTCGTACGATGATGCACCGGCGGCTTCGGGCTTTGTTTCGCAATACAAAAACCTGATGCATCATTACGTTCACCAGACTTCCAGTGAAGATGCAAAGACATTCTGGTGCGGCTGCGGGGCGATACGCAAGGACATCTTCCTGAACGCGGGCGGTCTGGACGCACAGCGCTACCCAAGACCACAAATCGAAGATGTCGAGCTAGGCACACGGCTTGTAAGTCAAGGACACAGGATTCTTCTCGACAAGTCGATCCAGGTCACTCACCTGAAAAAATGGACGCTTACCGGCTTGCTCAGGAGCGACATTCTTGATAGAGCATTGCCGTGGACAGAGCTACTGCACAGCGGCGTTACGGGTCTAGGTGACCTAAACCTTAAGATAGTCCACCGCATCAGTGCGTTACTTGCCTTCGGCGTGATCGCCGCGTTCTTGGCTGGATTCTTTCTGCCGTGGATATGGCTAGTTGGTGTGGCAGTGCTGGCAGTCTTCTTGCTGCTCAATGGCGATCTTTACCTTTTCTACTACCGCAAGCGTGGGCTCTTTTTTGCCCTGCGGTCGATGCCGATGCATTTTTTCTATTACCTGTACAGCACTGTTGGGTATGCGTGGGGCACAGTCCGTTGGCTTATCAAAAGGAACAGACAACACTGAGATAGGCCGCAGGTGGAAATCTGCATCCGGATTTGTTTCAATCATTCAAGTTTAGAAGATGAAGATGGTGTTGTCGCCAGGACTGTTTCTGGCGGGCGTGCTGTTCTGCAGGCAAGGTAAAGAATAGCGGAAAGGTAGTGAGAATTGACAGCGTTTCTTTTCACGGCAGCTTGTGTTATCTGCTTTACGATCAATCAAAACCTCATGCGCTCGATACAGGCGCATGCGCGCAACAAGTATATTTCCATGTTCACAAACTACTTCGTCGCGGCAATCCTGGCGGCAGGTTACTGTGCTTTCAGGGGGGCGCCCGCATCATGGTTGAAGCCGGTGTGCATGGGAATGATGACCGGTACATTCTATGCCGTTGTGATGCTGTTGTTTATCCGTAGCGCCGGTCAGCGAGGGCTGGCGGTCACCAGCGCCATAGGCAGTACAGCGGCGCTTGTCCCCGCCGGCATTGCGATCTTGCTTGGAGACCGCGTTGCGACAACGCAGTATGTGGGCATTGTGGTCGCAGCAGCAGCAATGCCGATGCTGTCGCTTGCTACTGTCACAGGAAAGGCGATTCACCAGCGGCCGAATTTTGTGCTTGCAATTGCTCTCTTCGTATGTGTCGGCGGATCGTTGTCCGGAAACTTCCTGGCATTTAGGTTTCTTGAAGATTCTTCTATTCCTCTATACCTGACGGCACTTTTCGGGTGGGCAGGTGTTCTTTCTCTTTTCATGTACCTTGCGGATAGACGCGGAGGAGGCAAAGCGGACATAGCGCGTGGTATGGCCTTTGGCTTCTCTAACATTCTGGGGACAGCTCTTCTACTGAACGCTTTGAAATTTGTCTCAGGCGTCATTTTCTTTCCGGTTGCGTATGTCTCGTTGATGGCCATGAACCTGTTGGTAGCCGCCTTGCTCTGGCACGAGCGTATCAAGGCGTGGGGGTATGTTGGGCTTGCTCTGGCCGCTGTAGCTACGGTATTGCTGAATATCAAATTGTCGGGCTCCGAAGTGACGGGTTGATAGAAAGATTGGCAGAGATTGTTTGCACTTGTCTTCATATTGGCGTTCGTTATTTGCACGACCTGCAACCAGAATTTCATTCGCACTATCCAGGCGCATTCGCGTAATACATACGTCTCTGTGTTCGTCGCCTACTCCGCGTCCTTGGTCTTGTCCGCGATCTATCACGGGCTTGCGGGTGAACCAGGACCGTTTTTGCCAATTGTTGGATTCGGTGTCCTGTCCGGCACGATGTTTCTGGTAGCACTTCTGCTGTTCATCCACAACTCAGGACAGCGCGGCCTTGCAATTTGCAGTGCTATTACCAGCACATCGGCGCTGATCCCTGCCGGACTCTCTATCGCGCTTGGTGACCATCCTACGGTGATACAATCTACTGGCATCCTCGTAGCTGGAGCGGCGATGCCGCTGCTTTCACTGGCAACGGTCACTGGGAAGGCGATTCACGAACGCCCCAATGGCTGGCTGGCGCTGGCGTTCTTTCTTGCTCAGGGTGGGGCGATCTCCGGGAACCTGTTGGCCTTCAAGTTTCTACCCGAAGGTTCTCGCCCGCTCTATCTGATGGTGGTATTTGTCTGGGCAGGGTTCTTGGCTCTCATTATCTGCCTGGTGAAACGCCGGGAATTCCTCAGGGGCGACCTCGGTCGGGGGATAGCGTTGGCTTTCTCGAATACGTTTTCGGTAATAGCTATCTTGGTTGGGTTAAATTACGTTGTGGGATTCATCTTTTTCCCAGTTGGTTTTGTTCTAGTACTAGCTACGAACACCGCAATCGCCAGGTTGGTATGGCACGAGCGAATCAAGCCGTGGGGATGGGTCGGACTAGGCCTGGCCGGAATCGCGACTGTTTTGCTGAACATCAAATAGAGCGGCGGTCACGTCTTTGTCATATTATTAGAGGCTAGAAATGACTTCCGAATTGAAAGTAAGTGACCTGAGCAAGGTTTTCTCCAATGTCGGCCTGGTTTCCGGCGACAATGTGATTGTACACAGTTCTTTTCGGAGCCTCGGTCCTGTTGCGGGCGGACCTGAGACCGTGGTACAAGCACTGCTCGATGTGATCGGACCTGATGGAAACCTGATGCTCCCGACATTCAACTACTCTCATCCGGCGCCCACGCCGTATTACGATCCTCGCGAAACGCCCTGTCGCACGGGCATCATCCCTGAAATGGGCAGGAAGTGGGCCGAGGCAGTGCGAAGTCTGCACCCTACTCACTCTGTTGCTGTGATCGGACCAGATGCTGAGGAGTTGACGAAGGATCACCTGAAAGTCCGCACTATGGGAATCGGCAGTCCGATTGACAAACTGGCCAAACGCGACGGGAAGATCCTGTTGATCGGTGTTGGACATACGACGAATAGTACCATTCACATCGGCGAAGAATACGCTGGAGTTCCCAAAGCCCCCTATCAATGGGGGTGTCCCGTCGTCAAGATTTGCCTGCCGGACGGGGAAATCATAGAACACCAGCTCGACGACTCGCCGTCTTGTAGCTTGGCGTTTGGTGCTGTTGAGTATTTCTTGCGAGACAAGGGTCAGATCCGTGACTACCTGGAGGGACCGGTGAGGCCCCAGTTGATGCGAGGACAGGACGTAATTGATGCCGTCTGCGAAATCTTCAAATGCAAACCAGATATCCTGCTCTGTACCGATCCGGCCTGCCTCCCTTGCGTAGGGGCGCGGAAGAATTTGAGAAAACAATAGTAACGCGTCATTCCAAAACAAAAAGCAGGGCCCATATGAGCCCTGCTTTCTTTACGTGAGTTGTTTCAGCTTATTCGGACTAGTCCTGTATGACCATGACCTTGGCATCCTGCAGCTTTTCAGCGGTGCTGATGGCTTCTTCAACGTCATCAAGTGAGAAGCGGGAAGTGACCATGGGCGACAGATCCATTCGCTTTGCCGCCAGCAGGCGAATGACGTGCGGGAAGATCGCGCCGGAATGGCCGACAGAACCATGTATATGGAGCCGCTGCCACTGCATGCGAAGGACAGATACGGGCACCTTCTTCGCACCCATACCGCACTGTACGATCTTGCCGCTTGGATCGAGTACCTCTTCAAAGATCGGATAGGTCACCGGACCTGCCGCGGCAGCCTCGACGCACACCTTTACGCCTTCACCGTCCGTCTCTTCCTTGATGATGTCGGCCGGACGCTTCCCTTCTTTTTCGCATCCGATCGGATCGAAGACCATATCGGCCCCCATCTTCTTCGCCATCTCACGACGACCCTCGGAAGGCTCCATCACGATTACCTTCGCCGCTCCCGAAGCTCTCGCCAGCGAGATACCCATAAGACCGACCGGCCCGCAACCGGCGACGACAATATTACTGCCGGGGAGGAAGCCGCCAGCGGAGATAAACATGCCGTTGTAGGCGACGCAGCATGGCTCAACCATAGCGCCGATCTCGTAAGCCTTCTTGTCGTCACCGTAGGCTTTCGCGATAGCATTGATCTTCCAGCAATACTGCTCATCGACGGCGACGTACTCCGCAAACGCGCCTTGTTTTGTAAATCCGATTTCTTCGAGGCTCGTGCACTGATCAAAGAGGCCGCTACGGCATGCGGTGCAGCGTCCGCACCACGACATTTCTTCGGCAGCGACCATGTCGCCCTTCTTCAGAGCCTTGACGCCCTTGCCCACTTCGACGACCTCACCGGACCACTCGTGGCCGAGCACGCAGGGCAGCTTGCAGTGGCCGGGATAGGCCGTGTAATTGTCTTCGTCTCGTTGCGCGAGGTGGACGTCACTGCCACAGACACCAGTCGCCTTGACCTTGACCAGCACCTGCCCCGGACCGGCCTTCGGTACGGGCATGTCGATCATCTTGAGCGTGGGATTGAAGAACGCCTGCTGGCCGTTGTAGCTGCTCTTGGTCTCCAGTTCCTCTTCGCTGAACCGATACGTGTCACGAGGTTTCCATTCTGCTTCCAACAACAATGCTTTCATCATGTTTTTCTCCTAATCCATCGCTGTCTAAGAACATTCTGTTTCTTTTGCGACCGGCCACGTGCTCTATCACTATGCAGGCCAACGACAAGCACATTTTCTTATACGTTATGGTATACGACAAAAGGCCTTCCGAGATCATAACCAACTTGCCCCTTGGGGTCAAGACTTTCTGTCTATTGTTGAGCGTTTGGTTTCGAGGTGCACAATTCTCATTTGTCCTAGCAGATACGAGCGTAGACTTTCGATGGTCACTAGCTCTTGAGCTGAGGAACCCGTTGATGGATGGTTGTTTTCCGTTCTGCTTTTCCTCAAGTACCTTTCGCACAAGCCGATAACCCGTTGTGGTTGCGGACAGTCCTCGTATCAAGGCAAGCTGTGTCACCACAAAAGAGAGGTGGGAACCCTTTGTTGTCAAACAGTGGTAGAGACGTTGTTCTGCAAGTTGATGCAGTATCGAAAAGCTTCGGCGGTGTGCAGGTTGTAGACGGAGTGAGCTTTGCTGCTTCACGTGGGGAAGTACTTGGCTTGGTCGGTCCCAACGGTGCCGGCAAGACTACGTTGCTTCGCATGATCGTCAATATCCTCCGCCCCAATGAAGGCTCTGTGCTGGTCTTCGGAGAAGAAGCAAACCCGAAAACTCAAAACCTTGTCGGCTATCTCCCGGAGGAGCGCGGCCTCTATCAGCGCGAACGGGTCGGCAAGACCCTCGTCTATCTCGCTCGCCTCAAGGGGCTTTCAACATTACAGCTCAAAGGGCGCATTCGCACTCAACTTCGCGAGATTGGTTTGGCCGACGAATGGGATCAGCGTGTGCAGAAATTGTCCAAGGGCCAGCAGCAGAAACTGCAATTTGCCGCGACAATAACCACAGACCCCGACCTTGTGCTTCTCGATGAGCCGTTTTCCGGCCTTGATCCCCTGAACCGATGGATGGTCGCACAAGTAGTGCGCGATCTGGCTGATGCTGGCAAGACGGTCGTGCTCTCGACCCACGAAATGGGACGTGTGGAGAGCATGTGTGACCGGCTTCTGATGTTGCATCATGGTCGGATTGTCTTGTCGGGCACTTTGGATGAGGTACGAGAAGCTTGTGCCGATGAAGCTGTGCTGGTGGAAACGACGGCTGATCTATCGGCCATTCCCGGTGTCGTTTCGGTTGAGTCGAAAAATGGCTGCAGCCGCGTGATCCTCGAGCCTACGACAACACGTAAACAATTCTTGACTGACATTCTCGCCACGGGTGCGGATATACGGAGCTTTGAGCCTGATCTGCCGAGCGTGGAAGAGATTTTCGTGAAGACCGTTCAGGAGGTCGAATGAAGAAATCCCTTGTTATCGCGCAGCACGATTTCCTTGCGACGATCAAGCGCAAGGGATACATTCTGATGACCTTCGGTATGCCGCTGGTGTTCGGTTTGATCGGCCTGCTTGCCGTTGCTCCGACCTATCTCATGCTCCGTGCCAATAAGCCAAACGTCGGCAGGGTGAATGTGGTGGATCGAACGGATGGCCTGCTGTCCAAGAAGGTCGCCGCAATGAAGAAGCAAATCAACGCTGTCTATCGCCAGGATGGTGAGGAAGCGGCAAAACAAGCAGTCATGAGGTTCGTTGCATACAAGCTTGGCTGCCCCATAAAACTGCACTCTGATGAAGAGGCAGCACGCAAGGAACTGATGGCACACAATATTGACGTCTTCTACGTGTTGCGGCCGGACTACATGAAGACCGGTAAGGTACAGTCTTACACACGCGATGACACGCCGTCTTGGGTAGCAAACCTCGGAACGGAGCCTTTGCGTTCAGCTCTCATTGAAAACATGTTGAGCGATGGCGATTCGGAAGAGGTTGTGGAAAGAGTCAAGCAACCAATGAGCGTCGATTCATTGACAGTGACTGAGTCAGGAGCGGTCTTGACGCGCAAGCCTTATGCCTCACTTGTCCAACAAGGGCTTCCATACGCCTTCGGCGTGCTGCTTATGCTGTGTATCTTCATGACTTCGGGATACTTGTTGCAGAGCCTTACAGAAGAGAAGGGCAGTCGGATCCTGGAACTACTGCTTTCGACCGTTACACCAAAGGAACTGTTGATCGGCAAACTGCTTGGACTGGGCGGTGCTGGCTTCCTTCAGTTTCTCCTGTGGTTGTCATTGGGTATCACCCCGATCCTCGCGTTTACATCTCTTGCGGTCGGGCTGGGCACGCTTCTTCTGATGAGCGCTTACTTCATTCTTGGATTCGTGCTGTTTGGGTGTCTCACGTTTTCTGTGGCCTGCATGACGACTGACTCAAAGGAAAGCCAGCAGATAGCAGGTGCTTGGGCTTTGGTGTCGGCGGTGCCTTTGGTGATTTCTCCGCTGATCGTTGGGGCTCCCAACGCGATGTTGGCTCGAATGCTCTCACTCTTTCCGCTGACGAGTCCGGTCACGATGATTCTTCGTTTGACGACACATGAAACGCTATTGATAGACATCCCTGCTTCGCTGGCAGTGCTTGCCGGTTCGATTGCGCTATTGGTCGGTTTTGCTTCCAACCTGCTGCGGCTGAGCATGGCTACGAAAGGCAGGCTGCCGGGATTGGGTGAAATTCTGATGGCGTTGCGTGTTTGAAAAGCCACACTTCTTGGCGAACGGCTCGTCTTGCGAATCACGCGGCCCGTCCTTTTGGTGTGGACTAAATTCGTACTACGAGCCGTTCCGTCTGTAATCCGCCGGAAGATGGCAAGATCGGCGAAGCAAGGCCTTGTATTGTTGCTGCAGGAAACGTATAACCTGCTAAACCCTACCTTTGACGTAGCTTGTTATCTATTGTTTGCGCTTCAATTACTCTCCAGCCGCGATCACATCGGCATATTACGTATACTCACGCGATCAATCACATCCCCGCTCATTACGCATGTCAATATCACGGACATTGATGACACAAGGCCTTGAAAAATGAACGGTTGCGCGCGACATTGTGTACATAGAGGCACGGGGCGTTGTTTTGGGGAAACGAGAGCAGTGATACCCATAAACTGATGACGTCAGATGTTGCGGCATGGCAATTGTTTTTGACGATTTCCGTGTTTCCAGAATGACCCATTTAGGGATTCTGACACTTGATTGCGAAAGTGCACCACAAGAGCGTGCTATGCCGCAACTGGTTATTATATAGGAGCTAGTGGCTAATCATGCTTGCGCTCTTTCTCGTTCCGGAACCCTGGCACACGGTTTGCAGCTTACAAAGCGCAAATTCTTTGTTTTCCTGAATGTTGTTCTACAGGGGAAGTGTGACACTAAAAGGCGCTAGGAGCTTGCGTTAGGAGGTTGAAAGATGAGGGGTAGTGCTAGGGGGAAGATGATTCTTGTTGGGTGCTTGGTGATCTGCCTTGCATCGGCGGGCTCCGCCCTCGCTGGGCTAGCAAGCTTTACGCCTGCGGGATATGCTGGGTATGCCTCGGCCGGCTTTACGCATGAAGCGTACTCCCCCTATTCGAGCGATTTCTATCGTTCAGAGGGGGGCTCGACCATCTCTGGCACGATCATCTCCGGAGTCTACAAGAACCTGTCAACGGGCGATTATCTGTTCTACTACAATATAGAGTTGGACGCTGGTTCTGACGCCATGGACGGATTCAAGATCAGCAAGACAAACATGTACACTGCGGGCATTAGTGCAATGGGGTACAACACGGATGTCACCGGAGCTAATGCCGATCTGATCCCTACTGGTGCAGAAGCGTGGGTTCCACCTCCGGGTCTGCCGTATGCGAAGTACCTTTGGGTGGGCGTTCCGGCTGAGAGTACTACTGAGGTTTTCATGATTCTGGATAGCAGCGTGCATCCAGAATTGGGCACCGGCCTTGTGCTTAATTCAATCTCGGCCCCGACAGGTGTGGGCGTCCCAGTGTATGGACCAGGGGATGAAAATCCGCCGATTCCAGAGCCAGCCACAATACTTCTTCTGGGCGGAGTGGTGTCTGGTTTGGCGTTGTTGCGCAAGAGAAGCTAGCGGCTTCTTCTGAGGGGAGGCAGCTGTCCAAGGAAGGATTCCGGGGCGGCGCGAGGAGACTACTCAACAAATAGGTATCAGGAAGATGAAAAGACTCATCGAGCTGGTCTTGGTTGCAGGTGTGGTTTTCTGGGGGGGCGTTTCTGCATATGGTGTTCCTGTCACCACCCTCAATGTTACTCCACTTGATCTTTCCACCGCGGACTTGGGAAGCCAGATTGTGGCTCCCTTGAACACGCCGTTCGTTATGATGTTCGATGATGATTATGATGGTATCCCTGAGACGTTGGATTTGGAAGGCGTCTTGACGACAGAGGTCTATTGGGATGCCGACAGTCAAATAGCTACATTTGTATATGGGGTGAGCCTTATAGACGGTATCGGTTACTTGGATTGCCTGCATGTTTCGCCCTTCGCCCCTGCCGACGGTGTGAGCTATGTTGACAGTGGCTATGACTCATCCGGCTCTGTCATTGCGACAGACATACTGCTAACGCCCGTGAACAACTACGTGATTGATTTCAGATTTCCCGCGTGGGGCTTCTATGCAGGGATGGCTCCGGCCGCCGTATGGATCCAAGTGGCTCTAGACGGACCTCCTTCTCTGGATATAGGCCTTTGCGACATAACGGGATATGGAGGCGAGGAGGCCTTTGATGCCTACGTGCCGGTTCCCGAGCCGGCCACCATGTTGCTTCTGGTCGGGAGTATCGGTTCGGTGCTTGCACTAAGAAAGAGACGAGCATAGATTCAGGCTTCGTGTCCTGTCTCTCGTAATTTAGGCCCTGCGTCTGAAGAGGCGTGGGGTCTTTGTCTTTTCTTGTCTGGATTCTAGCCCCGGTACCGTAACACAACTTCATTAGTGTCCTTGAGACATTTGTCAGGCACAAG
>Ga0180434_10003322_pt1 | contig 20620 bp, 15 predicted proteins | sample SS_ome_7_FD_132453 | JGI IMG/M metagenome (GOLD analysis project Ga0180434, IMG submission 132453) | Hypersaline lake sediment archaeal communities from the Salton Sea, California, USA - SS_1_D_2 metaG | ecosystem: Environmental > Aquatic > Non-marine Saline and Alkaline > Hypersaline >...
GGCCAAATCGAAGGCCGAAGCCCAGGAACAGTTAAAGTCTTATGTTGAGTCACTGGCCCGTATTGAAGAAAAGCTCAAGGCACAGACCGAAGCAAGAAGCACAGCCGAAGCCCGGGCAAAGTCGGAAGCTGATGCGAGAATCAAGTCCGAAAGGCAAGCCGAAGTTCAGACAGAGGAAAAGCAGAGAGCCCTTGCCCGCCAGATAGCTAAGGTTAAGTCGGAGGCTTCAGAGCATATAGCCGCTGCCAAAGCAAAAGCGGAGGAAAAAGCAAGAACATACGCAGATGAGGTAACCAGGATTCAGGCCGATGCCGCAGAGCAGATAGCCGCCGCTAAGGCCGAAACTCGTGAGAAAGAGAAATTATATAACGAACAAATAGGAAAGCTAAATAATGAAGCCGGTGAAAAGTTGAGTGCTTACAGAAACGCTCTTGATAAAGCTAATGCTGAAATCGAAGTAGCAAGAAAATTTTACAATGACGAAATAGAAAAAATTAAGGCTGAAGCTGAAAAAACGATAGCACGTAACAAAATCAGAATTAAAGAGATGGACGTGAGATTAGTTGACTGGCAGGCAAGAGCTAAAGCTGAAGCAGAAGAAAGAACAAGGGCTTATGCTGATGAGATAACAAGGATCCAGATTGAAGCTGCAGAGATGTTAGTTAAAGTCAAAACCGAGGCAACAGAGCAGATAAACAGTATGCGATGTAAATTAGAAGCCAAGACCGAAGAGAGGATAGCAAAAATCAAAGCGCAAGCCGCTGCGCAGACAGCCAGGGTCAAAGCTGAAGCAGAAGCAAAAGAAGATTTCTATAACAACGAAATAGCCAGGCTTAAGGCTCAGTCCGGTGAAAAGTTAAAGTCTTACAGTAGTGCCCTCAGTAAAGCCAAAGCAGAACTCACGACGAAAACAAAACTTTATAATGATGAAATTGCCAAAATCAAAGCTGAATCAGCAAATAAAATTGCGATGGCTGAATCTGCGTCAAAAGAAAAACTAAAATCCTACAGCGATGCCGTAGCTAAAGCCAGGAAAAAAGCCCAGGAAAAGTCAACCGCTTATGCTGAAATGATAGCCAAAGCCAGGGAGGAAGCTAAAGCCAGGGCTGTTAAAATGGCGGAAAAGCCGGCACCTGATAGTGTCGGAGGTTTTCTTGCGATATGTGCAAAAGACATTATGCAAAAAGATGTTGTCTGGGGCAGTTCGGAACTGAGCGTACAACAGACCCTTGCGAAGATGCGACAACACAATGTGGATTATATTATGATAGGTCAAAATGGAGTGCTGGAAGGCGTTCTTTCAAAAGATGACTTAACAGGGACAATTAGTCCTTATCTGCGACCTGAATTTGCAAAATGGCGTCGACCGCTCGATGAAGCTACGCTTCAAATAAAGGTCAAATGGATAACGTCTGCTCCCTCCTGTTTTATACACCCGACAACATCGCTTGTGGATATAATTAACAGGATGCAGCGGTTTGGTGAGAATGCGCTGGTTGTGCTGAACCAACAGGACAAAGTACAGGGATTAGTAACGGTATTTGACCTATTCAAAGCTATACCAAAAACCGATCCGAATTGTTTCTCTCTGGATGAATCGCTTATGGAGCGAATGCTCGGTTCAAGTCATCAAAGTAGTGAATTTTGTACTATCGCTGAGTCTGATAGAAGTAACAGTGTCTGTCTTCGGTAACAATGAATTTTTTTTCAATCCTAACCTTTTCTAATTATAATCTTAGTTGTGTTTGTCTGGTAGATTTGCTATTTTATTTGTGTAATCTTTGAGAGTATCGAACGTTATTGCAGACAAAAAGCAATAAAGGGGAATAGCATATGTCGTTGGAATATTTGTTATATCCTGAGTCCATAGCGGTGATAGGGGCCTCACGGACACCCGGAAAGGTCGGGCATGAGATTTTGGCCAACCTCCTGGAGGGTGGCTTTAAAGGACAGATTATACCGGTGAATCCTTCTGCCGAGGAGGTGTTAGGCCTGAAGTGTTACCCCGAGTTGAGCGCATACAAAGGCACGCTTGGGTTGAGCGTTATCGCTGTGCCGGCCCCTTCTGTTCGAGGTGCCGTGGAAAGCTCCGTTAAAGCAGGAGCAAAAGCAGTTGTGGTCATCACTGCAGGCTTTGGTGAAGTTGGACCCGAGGGGGTCGGGATGCAATCGGACATCAAGCATCTTTGTTCCGAAAGCGGGGTTCGTCTTTTGGGGCCTAATTGCCTCGGTTTAATTAATACTCACCACCATATGAATGCCTCGTTTTCAAAACAAATACCAAAAACCGGTGACATATCGGTTCTGTCTCAATCGGGGGCTATATGTACCGCTATGTTGGATTGGGCCGCTGCACGACATCTCGGCTTAGCAAAACTCGTCAGCATCGGTAATAAGGCTGATTTGAATGAAACTGATTTTTTGCTCGAATTTGCAGAAGACAAACAAACAAAAGTCATCGTCGCTTATCTTGAAAATATCACCTGCGGTGATAAGTTCATTGCAGCCGCCAGTTCGGCCACTTCAGTCAAGCCGGTGGTTCTGTTACATGCGGGAGTTACCAAGGCCGGTACAAGGGCGGCATCTGCGCATACCGGCAACCTTAGTGGAGATGATATTGCTTATGCCGCAGCTTTTAAGCGCTCCGGCGTCATCCGGGCTGGAACCTTTGACTCGCTTTTTGATTTTGCTGCAGCTCTGTCTTTGCAGCCTCTGCCCAAGGGTGAACACGTGGCAATAATTACAAATGCCGGAGGCCCCGGTGTTATGGCTGCTGATGCAGTCGAACACTGCGGTATGAAGGTGGCTGCTTTGGATGATTATAGTGCAACCGACCTCAAGAAAATGTTGCCTCCTGCCGCTATCGTTGACAATCCGATTGATGTATTGGGCGATGCCGACCCGCAGCGATATGCTGCCGCAGTCAGTGCCGCACAAAATGATGATTCAGTTGATGCTGTTATTGTGATATTAACACCGCACGCTATGACAAAGCCGGTAGAAACAGCCCGGGCTATTGCCGCCTGCGGCCCCTGTGAAAAACCGGTACTGGTGGTTTTATTGGGCAGTGCCGACGCAATGCCGGAGCGCGAGGAATTGGCCGAATGCAATTTACCTGATTACCCTTCGCCGGAACGGGCTGTGGCGGCGCTGCGCGCAATGTATGAATACTCCATCTGGCGCAGCCGGCCGGCACGTATCGTTACCCGCTTTCCTGTTAACCGCCATAGAGTCGAGCGTATTATCTTACGGCACTTAAAAACCAACCATACTCAGATAGGCGAGGTCGAAGCCAAAAAAATCCTGCGAGCTTACGACCTTAATGTGCCGGATGGGCAACTGGCAGACACACCCGAAGAAGCCGTTGAAATCGCTGAAAGAATTGGGTTTCCCGTTGCAATGAAAATAGTTTCACCTGATATCGTGCACAAGTCTGATGTCGGCGGTATCAAGCTGCAAATATCCAGCCCCGAGCAGGTCCATGACACTTTCGACCTTCTGACTTTACGGGTTGGTCGTCGTGCTCCCGAAGCTCGAATAAACGGCGTCTATGTGGAAAAGATGTGTGCCGAGGGTCTGCAAGTTACCCTTGGTATGACCTGCGATGCCCAGTTCGGCCCGATGCTTATGTTCGGACTGGGCGGCACTTTTGTCGATGTTCTCAAAGACGTTTCATGTTACCTCGCCCCTGTCACCGCAGACGAAGCAATGCAAATGTTGAAGGAAACCAGGTCCTATGCACTGCTCAAAGGCACCAGAGGCCAGGCTGATATAGACCTCTTGGCGATTGTGGGCGGTCTTCAGCGAATAAGTCAATTGGCTATGGATTTCCCTCAGATTATTGAGTTGAATATTAATCCTTTCATTGTCGGGCATATGGGAGCCAGAGCCGTTGTTGTAGATGCACGAATAACCCTTTCTCAGAAGCCCGAAATGCAAAACAAAGCATTTGATGGTCCTTCTCAGGCAGGTAGCAAGTAAATGACCGAGTCCGGCCCTGGATATGACAAGGACTCTCAATTTGCAAAGAATCGCAAAATGGAACCCGAGGATTGGCAGGATAAGTACCTGGGTATAATTACCTCACCCCGGATAGCTGTTGCTCACATCCAGACCGGGCAGCGCATCTTTATTGGTACAGGTTGCGGGCAGCCTCAGCTCCTGGTCGAAGCGCTTCTTGACCGCGCTGCCGAACTGGGAGAAGATACTGAAATTGTACATTTACTGACACTGGATGAGCCGCATTATGAGCATCAGAAACTGGCTAAACATTTTCGCCTCGAAAGCTTCTTCATCGCTGAAAATGTCCCTGAGAGTGTACAGGAGGAGTTGAGTGACTACACGGCAATATTCTTTTCTGACATTCCGAGACTGTTCCGCTCAGGCCAGCTTCCTCTCGATGCCGCTCTGATACAGGTAACACCGCCTAATGAGCAGGGGATGTGTTCTCTTGGAATTTCTGTCGATATTGTTAAAAGTGCTGCTGAGAACGCAGGATTGGTTATCGCCCAGGTAAACCCACAGATGCCCTGGACTGCTGGTGACAGCCTCCTCGATATTCATGATATCGACGTCCTTGTGCCCGCGGATATACCTCTTCTTGAAGCCGAACTACCGCAGCCAACGGCAGTCTCTCGCTCCATAGCTGAGTATGTAGCGGCTCTTATTGAGGATGGTTCCACTGTGGAGCTGGGCATCAGGCGTATTCCGCTTGCGGTGCTGGAGTTTCTAAAAGAAAAACACGATTTAGGTATTCACACCGAAGTGCTCTCCGACCCCATCATTGACCTGGTGGAGTCGGGAGTGATAACAGGAGTGCGAAAAAATATCGACCGTGGTAAGATAGTAACCAGTTTGTGTATGGGCACCCGTAAGGTTTACGACTACATTAACAACAATCCTCTCTTTGCCTTCCGTCCCGCTGAATATGTTTGCGACCCGTACCTTATTAGTAGGCAGCATAAAATGGTTGCCATCAGTGTTGGACTTGAGATTGACCTGGCCGGACAGGTCTGTGCTAATTCTTTGGGAGCGAAATTGTTCTCTGGTTTGGGAAATCATATGGACTTTATTCACGGTGCTGCCAGGGCACAAGGGGGCAAGTCGATAGTTGTCCTGGAGTCCACCCGAAGCAATGGTACTGTTTCGCAAATAGTGCCCTGTCTCAGTCGCGGTGCCAGTGAGGCTGCTACCTGCTGCGAAGTGCATTATGTCGTTACAGAGCACGGCGTTGCCTACCTTCACGGCAAGAGCCTCCAGGAGCGTGTATTAGCGCTCATAAGCATTGCCCACCCCGAGTTCCGCGCTGAACTGCTTGCCGAAGCGATAAGATTAAATTATGTCAGCTCCGATTTGGCGGCAGTGGAAGGAAAAATTCTCGTCGGACCGCAAGGCCTGAGAACAACATTCTTGCTGGATGACGGCACCCAGATAAACATCCGCCCGATGCACCCGACCGATGAAAAGCGGATGCGGGCTCTCTTCCACTCACTTTCTCCAAAGAGCCTTTATTATCGATTTATGTCGAATATGATGCGGATACCCCAGAAGCAAATACAGAACTTCGTATATATTGATTATCGCAGCGAAATGGCAATTGTGGCGAGCATCCCTGAAGCGCACGGCGAAGACATCATTGCTACCGGACGATACTACCTGAATCCACGAACTAATCGTGCAGAGGTCGCCTTTCTTGTGCGAGATGAATGGCAAAACCGCGATATCGGAACCTTCCTGCTGAAATATCTAATCACAATCGCCAAGGGCAGCGGCATTGCAGGATTCACCGCAGAGGTACTGCCCGACAATAAACCGATGATGGCTGTGTTACAAAAGAGCGGCTGTAACATTCGCAGCCGCCTGGAGGATGATGTTTACATCTTCGAATTAGATTTTACATAAGAGCGGACAGAAAAATTTATATTGACTAAAAAATAATTGGATGTTTTAATCCTCTTGCCTGCGATATGTCGAAGGATGCATAACCATCCTGATATATTAGAGAAAAGCAAATGGGAAAAGAAGAAGATTTAACCAAAGCCATTCTCAAACGGCTGCAAGAGGTTGATGGCAGAAAAAAATTGGCCTGTGCCGATGCTTTTGAACTGGCACAGGAGTATGAGGTCCGGGTAATTATGATTGGGCGTATTTGCAATCAGCAGGATATAAAAATCTGTAAATGTCAACTTGGTTGTTTTAAGTGATAACGACAGGGAGGCAGAAATGAAAAAATTAAGAGCAAGGTTTAAGCTTTGGCTGAGCACAAAAGACGTTGAAGGGGTTTTCGGCGACGGCAAATGGCGGTTGCTTAAAGCGATTGAGACCGAGGGCTCATTGTCCGCTGCCAGTCAGAAGCTTGGCATAAGCTATCGAAAGGCCTGGGGCGACCTGAAAAAAGCTCAGCAGGCCTTGAATATCACTCTAATCGACAAGCAAAGAGGAGGACGCTTAGGCGGAAAGACCAGCCTGACCGACAAAGGTAAAAAATGGGTCGAAGCTTATGCGAAATTTCGAAGTGATATAGAAACAGCGGTAGCAAAAGCTTATCAAAAACACATCAGAGGATTGACAGAATGAGAAAGGCGGCTATTAACAGGATTAGATGTGATTTAGCCGGCCAAAGCCCCGACTGGGGCTGGGCTGGTGCCTTCAGTCTTTTGGAGCTTATGGTTGTCATTTCCGTTACTTCTTTGCTGCTCGGTATTTTGATACCAACGCTTAATAGGTGCAGGTCTTTAGCCAGGCAAACGGTATATCAGAGCAGACTTCGACAATGGGGATTGGCATTTGAGGCTTATTCATCAGGAAATAACGGCTTTTACCCGCATATTGACGGACTTGACCGCGATGCCAGCCAGGCAGACCGGTTTGGATGGGTTGATATGCTGCCGCCATTAATGGGTGAAGAGAAATGGCGGGATTATCCGAGATGGCATAAACCAGGCATAAAAACCATATTTCAGTGTCCTGCCGCAAGATTAGGCAGTCTGGATAGTTACAAGTACTATCCCCAGAAGTATGGGTATTTTTCTTATGCAATGAATTCCTGCCTTGAGCTTGACAGAAACTGCTGGCCTCCCTCCTACCCGTATACAGACCCGACAGACGGCACAAATGATATGCCAAGTTTTTTGAATACCGCACTGATAAGACATCCCTCAAGAGTAATCCTGCTATTTGACCAGCTTCTTGACCCGCGAAAAGGTTATGGTGGAGAAAAATATAATGGCTCAGCGGGCCAATATTGCGGCAGCTATCCAAAGGCCTTTGCCGCCCGTCACGCCGGAAAGGAAAAATCACTTGGAGGAAATATCCTCTATTGCGATTATCACGTGGAATGGATCCAAACGGTGTGGAAGTCGGAATGGCCGAATGACCTGGAAGTGCCGCCAAGAAGTGATAACGAATGGTTCCCATATTGATAACAGTAAATATCAGCAGGTATGAAAAATGATTAGAAAAGTGTGTATGGTCGTTCTCGTTGTAACAGTGTTTATAACAACTAAAAGCAGTTACGCAGATATTCCAACGCTGTCAATCTATACGATTCAGTACACGGATAATCCGGATGGCAGCAGCTATTACGACCAGCAGGTTCTTAACTGCAAAGGGGGTATTGTAATCCATAAATATTTAGGTTCTCGTCACAAGCTTCTGTTGTATGACCCGAATAATTGGGATGCTTGGGGCGGTATTGGCGTTAAAGGGGATTATGACACTAATCCGACACCATTTAACGACGTTCAACTGGGTGATTGGATTTACCTTGATAACGTCTTTGTAGATGAGAGTGGCAAGGCTCGAGGCAATACCGAGCTGATTTTCAAAGATATTTCATCCTATTCGACACTTAGCACAGGAAATTCTCTACCCAAACCTCTGGTGGTGGAAGTTAATGATATAGCAGTAGTGTATGACCAGGATTTAATCACCTGCCTTGTTACAGACCACAGGGCTGAAAAATATGAGGCGATGTATATAAAGGTAAGAAACGTTACAGTTGGTGATTACAATGACGCCGGTTCACACAGGGACAATTATTCACTCGAAGATAATAATGACCCTAATATTTACTGCTGGGCATCGGATTATATGAATATTAATAATCCCGATGATACAACGCCCCATCCAATTGTTCAACCCGGCCTGAATTTGTGCGGTGTCGCTGGAATACTCGAGCAATATACGAAGCTGTCTGACTGGGATTATTATCAGCTTTTAACAATTTCCACAGGCTCCTTTGCTAAAACTGACATAGACGGGGACTGCGACTTTGACTTTTGTGATTTCGGTGTCTTTGCTCAGCACTGGCGCACTAATGAACAATGCACAGCTCCTGACTGGTGTGGTGGAACGGACCTGACGCAAAATGGTACTGTGAATATATTTGATTTGAAGGAATTCTCGGAACGTTGGCTGGAAGGAAAGTAAGGGTTTTTTAGGAGACAGAAAAATGAAGAAAGAATATGTCTTTGGGGTACTGCTTTTTGGCGGTTTGTGGGGTATTTCGGAGGCGATACTGGGCGGGGTGCTGTATCATTTTGCAATACCCCGTGCATCAGTATATTTAACAATAATTGGTTTTAGTATATTGACCGTTGCGAGAGTCTATCTGCCGGGAAGGGGTACCGCAAGTACCATTGCCGCTCTTGCAATGCTATACAAGTTTCTGAACTCACCTTTTTTTGCATGTCACCTTTTAGGTATATTCCTGCTGGGAGTTTGTTATGATTTGTTTTTCAATGTTTTTAAATTAAAAAACCGGTCTATCGGTGCGGTACTGGCAACATACTCAGGTTACAGCTTATTTGCTTTGATGATAACCTATGTTTTTAGGTATCACCATTGGGTTGAAGCAGGATTAGCTAAAGTTATGGACCATATTGTTATAGGCGGAACATTAGCGGCTTTGGGCTGTGCCGTGTTTGTGCCGTTAAGTTTCCGTCTTGGCCAGCGGCTCAAGGCAAAGTTTGACACGCCGTTCAGATTGCGACTGCAGTTAGCTTCAGGCGGCGTGTCTGTTGTTACCGCCGGATTGTGGGTCTTCAGCATAGCTGTATATTTGTTTTCCTGAATTGCTAATCGGCTGATGGTGATGATGCAGAACAAACTTGTTTTGTGGACGGGCAGGAAACACTCCGGCAAAACTACTGCCGCCGCCGAACTCGCCCAGACCGTTCGTGCCGAAGGTTTTGTGGTTGCCGGTTTCTTGGCCCCATCCAAACACCGTAACGGCAAATTAGTTGGATATGACATCCTTGACCTGCAAAATAAAATCCGAGCTTCACTGGCGCAGCGCAGAACCGACGGCAGCAAAACCGAACGGTTTACTTTTATCGCCGACGGACTAAAACTTGGCAGAGATGCCCTGAGCCCCGCTGCCACAGAATCCGCTGATATTATCATTATTGACGAGTTCGGACCATTGGAGCTTCGCGGCGACGGATGGCGTAGAAACGTGGATTCGTTGCTGGTTTTGTCCAATGCTCTCATATTGCTTGTCGTTCGGCGGGAATTAGCTCAGCGGGTGAAGAAATTATATGCGGCTGCTCCCAGCCGAATACTTTCCGCAGGTGAGCCGGAATCTATCGATAAAATTATCACCGGCCTTAAAAACCGACGTCATTACCAATATCTTGAGAGGTAAAATGATAAAGCTTGATGGTATGTTGATGATAGGCTCTGCGGGAAGGAACGCAGGCAAGACCGTTCTTGCCTGCGAAGTGATAAAGAAGTTCTGCAAAAGCACAAATATCACAGGTATAAAAGTTACCACGATAAAAGCTAAAGACGGCACATGTCCTCGTGGCGGGCGCGGATGCGGAGTATGTTCGTCGCTGGAAGGGAACTTCTGTATCACCGAAGAGCTCAGAAGAGATTCGGCCAAAGATACTTCGAGACTTTTAGCTGCCGGTGCAAGCAGAGTTCTTTGGCTTAGAGCGCTCAGGTCCCATCTGCAGCAGGGCCTGACCGCTCTGGTGAATATTGTGGGTCCCGATACAACCTTGCTCTGTGAATCGAATTCACTGCGGCACGTGGTAGAGCCGGGATTATTTCTTATGGTAGCAGCACCGAATCTTAAAAGATGGAAAGGTTCGGCCCGGGAGGTTAGAAGATACGTGGACAAAGTTGTGGTCTCGGACGGGGCCAGCTTTGATTTCGATATTAACCGGATAAAGCTGACCGGCAGAAAATGGACAATAAAGGAAAAGGCAACGGCAATAATTCTGGCAGGGGGCTCAAGCGGACGAATGGGCGCCGATAAAAGTATGCTGCCAATTAAAACTAAACCAATAATAGAGTGTATTTGCGAACAACTGCGAGGTTCGTTTGAGCAGATACTCATAAGTGCCAACAAAGCGGACAAGTTGGCCTTTCTCGGTTTTGAGATTGTTCCGGACAGACAGACAGGGCAGGGGCCTTTGATGGGGATAGCTTCGGCACTGGAGGCCTCGGAAAACGAGCTGAATTTTGTGGTGGCCTGCGATATTCCCGATATTGACTTGACTTTTGTTAGAAGGCTTCTTGCAGAAGCCAAAGAAGCGGACATAGTTGTCCCGGCTGCAGATGATAATGAAAAGCTCGAACCGCTTTTTGCAGTATATAGAAAAAGTGCTCTTGGAGCTATAAATGAGGTGCTCTCATCAGGGGGACGCAAAATAAGCGATGTTTTCTCCAGGTGCAACGTCAGGTACATCAAAGTGGAAGCCGGACAAATTACAAACTTAAATACGATGGATGAATATGAGCAATTTCGGAAAAAATATGATGCTTATTTTTGATAACGCCTTTGAGAAGAGCTCCCAAACGCATTATTTCGCGTTTGGGAACCCCGCTAAAAAACCTATTTTGCCGCCCCATCCATCAAATATCCATTTCAGAAATAGTCCGAACGGGCAAAGCATTTTTTTTGCATTATTTGTATTGAAGTGAGTTTTTTTGCGTAGTTTAACTTGCAAATCCCGGTGTTTCTTGTTACAAGTGCGAATTTCCAATGTAGATTTACGGTTTTTCAGGTAAGGAGAAAAGTGCGAATGGATGTGAAAATTAAAACAGCATTAGTAAGTGTTTCGGACAAAACAGGTGTTGTTGATTTTGTCGGAAAACTAACTGAAATGGGTGTAAAGATAATCAGTACCGGCGGGACGGCCAAAAAGCTTGGCGAGGCCTCTCTTGATATCACCGGTATTGAGTCGGTTACCGGTTTTCCGGAAATGATGAATGGCAGAGTAAAAACTCTTCATCCTAAGATTCACGGCGGATTACTGGGGCTGCGAGATAATGCCGAACATATTGCTGCTATGCAGAAACAAGGCATTGAGTGGATAGATTTGGTCTGCGTGAATTTGTATCCTTTTGAACAAACGATAGCCAAAGCCGACTGCACCCTCGAAGAAGCGATTGAGAATATTGATATTGGCGGGCCGAGTATGATTCGCTCTGCCGCGAAAAATAATAAATTTGTAACGGTTGTTACAAATCCCGACCAGTACGACAGGGTCATCGAAGAGATGCAGAAAACAAACGGCGCCGTAAGTGAAAAGTTGCGCAGTGATTTGGCCAGAATTGCATTCGGCCTGACAGCTTCTTATGACGCCGCTATTGCGAAATATCTTAACGGCACCGGGGCGGTGGAGTACCCGCAGAAGGTTTCTATCGCGCTTACAAAAGAAAAAACACTGCGCTACGGCGAAAATCCTCATCAAAGCGCAGCGTTCTATAAACTGCCGCCAAGCGGCGAAACGTCAATCAGCAGTGCTGCTTTACTGGAAGGCGAAACCGGCATCAGCTTTAATAATCTTTTAGATGTCAATGCTGCATTCGAGCTGGTTAAGGAATTTGATGAGCCGGCAGCGGTCGTCGTTAAACACCTTAATCCGTGCGGCTGTGCGGTCGATGAGGATATTATTGAGGCATATAGAAAGGCCTATGAAGGCGATGTTATCAGCGCATTCGGAAGCATTATCGCACTCAATAGAAAAGTTGATGTTGAATTAGCCAGAACGGTTATGGAGTCCTACAGTCGATTTGGCAAGGCCAGAGGCGCCAGCGGCTTCTTTGCCGAGGTGATTATCGCTGTGAAGTTTGATGAAGATGCAATTGAGATAATCAGGACTTTGAAGGGCTGGGGCAGCAGGGTCCGCCTGATGGAAACCGGGCCGATTGACAGAGCCAAAATCGATACCGGTGAATTCGACGTTCGCTGCGTTATCGGGGGATTGCTTATGCAAAAGAGGGATATGGTCGGCTGGGAGCCGGACATATTGAAATATCCGACAAAGACCAGGCCAACCAAGCAGCAGCTTGAGGATTTGCGTATTGCCTGGCTGACCGCCAAACATACCAAGAGCAATACCATTGTTCTGGTCAAAAACAGAAAAGTCTTGGGTGTCGGTGCAGGCCAGATGAATCGGGTCGAGTCGGGACTGATTGCCTTCAAGCAAGCCGGAGATGAAGCTCAAGGCGCCGCGATGGCTTCTGATGCCTTTTTCCCGTTCCCTGATAACGTCGAAAATGCCGCTAAGGCAGGCGTGGCGGCAATAGTTCAGCCGGGCGGCTCGAACAAGGATGATGAGGTGATTGCCTGCGCCGATAAACACGGCATCGCAATGGTCTTTACCGGCAAAAGACACTTTAGACATTAGAAAGTATTAAAAGAATTATTTTGAAATCTTTGTGTCTTTGTGGCAAAAAAGCATTAAAGGGTACAAAAATAAATGGCTCACCAAGGCCTTTGGCGGCAGCTTATCGGGCTTGACAAGCACCAAACCGCAAAAAAGGCAGACTGCCAGTATTTGAGTTCTCCTGAGCGTTATGTCGTTACATTGCTCAATACTGAGTATGTAGTTAATCTTGAAGATGAGGAGATTTTTTCTCTCAAGCCGGGGTCGAAGCCGGTACCGGCAGAGTTTCTTGAGCAGCTTTGTATTCTTGCATACCTGATAAACGCCAAGGATTTGCCGATTGCAAATAAACTTGTCAGGGCTGAAACTCTGCCCACAGGCCAGTTCTTCTTCAGAGGGCTGCACAAGCTGCCTGCCGAAACACTGGAAAAAGTCTTTGGAGCCTCTCCTGAATTATTATACCAAAACACAGAGCTCTTTGCCGCTGAGAAATGCGAATTTGGTGATGCCTCAATTCAGTTTTACATATTGCCTCGCGTTCCGGTAACGATAGTGATTTGGCGAGCTGACGAGGAATTTGACGCCAGGGCATCTATTCTTTTTGACCGGACAGCCGGGGAGCATCTGCCGCTGGATGCCTTGTGGACCGGGGTAAATCTTGCCGTCGATGCATTGGTTCAGGCCGTCTCTGAAAGCGGTTAAGCGGTTTAATAACTCAAAAGGCCGATTAGACCACACCTTTACATCGGCCTGTCCCAGATATTTTCCAGGCCGAAGGGAAAATGTTGCATATCATTTATAAATTTTAGGCCGACTTTTTTTGTTTCCCAATTCTGCAAATTTTACATTGCTTAACAGGGCAAAAAGTTGTATAAAGTATAGTTCCCTGAACGAAGCCCAGGACAAGTTCCGGGGTGCCCAAACGCCTTTTATTGCGGTTGGGGTCTCCCTTCGGCCTCTTCAGGACTAAAATATGGTTTGAGGGCTTCTTTTCGTGATAAAAGCCCTTTTGGTTAAAATATTTAAGGGTGCTATTTTAATAAGGTGTAGGATTTATGAAACGAAGAATGATTACAATTGATGGTAATGCGGCGGCGTCATACGTGGCGCATGCTACGAATGAAGTAATTGCAATATACCCGATTACCCCCAGCTCCGGTATGGGTGAGATTGCCGATGCCAGAAGTGCCGCACGAGAGCCTAATATCTGGGGGACGGTTCCTTCGGTTACTGAAATGCAGTCCGAAGCCGGAGCGGCCGGTGCTATACACGGTGCATTGGCGACCGGCGCACTGGCGACCACCTTTACCGCCTCGCAGGGGCTTTTACTGATGATTCCCAATATGTATAAGATTGCCGGTGAACTGCTGGCTACGGTTTTTCATGTTTCTGCCCGCTCGCTGGCCTGTCAGGCGCTTTCGATTTTCGGCGACCATTCTGATGTGATGGCCTGTCGGCAGACCGGATTTGCTATGCTTTCTTCGTGTAATGTTCAGGAGGTTATGGACTTTGCGCTCATCGCTCAGCAGGCCACATTAGCTTCGCGGGTGCCGTTTATACATTTCTTCGATGGTTTTAGAACTACTCATGAGGTTCAAAAGGTCGAAGAGTTAACGTTGGATGATATGCGGGCGATGATAGATAACGAACTTGTGGCTCAAAATAAGGCCAGAGCCCTCTCGCCGGACAGGCCGATGATTAGCGGAACGGCTCAAAATCCCGATGTTTACTTTCAGGGCAGGGAGACGGTAAATAAATATTATTTAGAGGCCCCGGCGATTGTTGCCGAGACGATGGACAAATTTGCAAAGCTGATTGGACGCAGCTACCATTTATTTGATTATGTTGGGCCGAAAGATGCCGAGAAAATTATCGTAATTATGGGCACAGGAGCTGATACCACCCATGAGACGGTAGAATATTTAAATAACGCCGGTGAAAAAGTCGGCCTTATAAAGGTTCGACTTTACAGGCCCTTCAGTGCAAAGGACTTTATAAGTGCTTTACCAAAAAGCGTAAAGAAAATTGCCGTATTGGACAGGACAAAGGAGCCCGGTTCGCTGGGCGAGCCATTGTATCTGGACGTACGAACCGCTATAAGCGAAGCGATGGCCGCAGGTGACGCACCGTTTGATAAATATCCTCTGATTGTCGGCGGGCGGTATGGATTGGGCTCAAAAGAGTTTACGCCGGCTATGGTAAAGGCCGTTTTTGACAATCTCGACGCAACGACCCCCAAAAAAGGCTTTACGGTGGGTATTATAGACGATGTAACGCATACCAGTCTGGATGTTGACCCGTCTTTCGACGTCGGCACTGAAAAACTTTTCTCTGCAATGTTTTACGGACTCGGCGCGGACGGAACAGTAGGCGCAAATAAAAACTCCATAAAAATCATCGGAGAGCAGACGGACAGTTACGCTCAAGCTTACTTTGTGTATGATTCAAGAAAAGCCGGTGCTGTTACAATATCGCATCTTAGATTTGGTGAGCAACTAATTCGCAGTCCCTATCTGATAAACAAGGCAGATTTTGCTGCGTGCCATAATCCGAGCTTTCTGGAAAAGTACGATATGCTTTCGTCGTTGCGCGACGGTGGAACATTTCTTCTGACAACCAGCTACGACAAAGATGAAGTTTGGGACACCTTACCGCAGGAAGTGCAAAAGCAGATAATCGACAAGAAGCTTAAGTTCTATATTATAGATGCGATTTCACTTGCTCAGGAACTCGGTCTTGGCGCGCGCATCAATGTCATTATGCAAACCGCCTTTTTCAAAATCAGCAATGTCATCCCTGTTGATACGGCTGTCGAAGCAATCAAAGACGCTATCAGAAAGACCTATGGGAAGAAGGGTGAAAAAATTGTTGAAATGAACAATGCTGCGGTTGATGCCGCTATTGACAGGGTTTATGAAGTTAAAGTAGGTGACAAGGCAACAAGTAAAATAAGGATGCGTCCGCCTGTTCCAGAGGATGCCCCTGATTTTGTCAAGGAAGTTACCGCTGAACTTATAGCTCGCCGTGGGGACAAACTGCCCGTAAGCAGGATGCCGGTTGATGGTAAGTTTCCCAGCGGCACGACGCAGTACGAAAAGCGCAACATTGCTGTGGATATACCGTCGTGGGAGCCGGAGGTCTGTATTCAATGCGGCAGATGCTCTCTGCTATGTCCGCACGCCGCTATAAGAATAAAGGCCTACGATAAAGAACACCTTAAAGGTGCTCCGCAAAAGTTCAAAAGCGCCGATGCAAAAGGGAAGGATTTTGCCGGTATGAAATTTACGGTTCAGGTGGCTCCGGAGGACTGCACAGGATGCGGTGCCTGTGTGGTTAATTGTCCCGCTGTGGAAAAAGACAAAGAGAAGCAGCCGACGGGACGAAAAGCAATCAATATGGTGCCGCAGAAGCCGGTTCGCAGCGCCGAGCGTGAGAATTATGAATACTTTCTATCGATTCCAAATACAGACAAAAAACTTTTCAAAGCCGATACCGTAAAGGGCAGCCAGTTAATTCAGCCGTTGTTTGAGTATTCCGGTGCCTGTGCCGGCTGCGGTGAAACAGCCTATGTGAAACTCTTGTCGCAATTGTTCGGCGACAGGGCTTTTATCGGCAATGCTACGGGCTGCTCATCAATTTACGGCGGTAATCTCCCCACAACGCCATACACTAAAAGAGAAGACGGCAGGGGGCCTACCTGGAGCAATAGTCTATTTGAGGACTGTGCCGAATTTGCGATGGGTATGCGGCTGACAGTTGATAAGTTCAGAGTAAGCTCTCTTGAATTGCTCGAAAAAGTTACAGCGTCCGGCTGTGTTGATAAGAAACTGGCTGAAGATATTCATACTGCAGCAGCAGCCAATGACCCGGCCCAGGCCGCTATCGAACAGCAGCGGCTTCGTATAGATAAGCTCAAAGAGCAGTGCCGAAAGAGTGATTGTGCGGATTGCAGGCGGCTCTTGAGCATTGCAGATTATCTTGTACGCAAATCGGTCTGGGCTCTTGGCGGCGACGGATGGGCATACGATATCGGTTATGGCGGGCTTGACCATGTCCTGGCAACAGGCATTGATGTTAATCTGCTTGTACTGGATACGGAGGTATATTCCAATACCGGCGGGCAAATGTCGAAATCAACGCCAAGAGCGGCAGTAGCAAAATTTGCAGCCGCAGGCAAACCGGCAGCTAAAAAAGACCTTGGGCTGCTGGCTATGACATACGGCAGCATTTACGTTGCCGAGGTGGCGATTGGTGCAAATGCCAATCAGACCGTTAAGGCATTTGTCGAGGCCGAAAGCTACCCTGGTTCTTCAATTATAATCGCTTATGCTCACTGCATTGCTCACGGTATAAATATGACAAACGGCTATGGTGAGCAGAAAAAGGCCGTTGATTGTGGCCATTGGCCTTTGTACAGGTTCGACCCTCGCCTTAAAGACCAGGGTAAAAACCCGCTGCAGCTTGACTCGAAAGCTCCTACTCTTGATTTGGAGGAATATATTTACGGCGAGAATCGTTATCGTATCCTGAAGCAGGCCGACCCGGAAGCTGCAGCGAAACTGCTCAAGCTTGCCAAAAGCGACATCGCCCAAAGATATGCCTCGATAGAGCGGCTTGCATCGCTTCAGCTTTATGATAAAGAGCAGGATAAAGCAGCTTCAGATTCTCCCTGAGCCGGCTTTGACAAAAGAAGCGTAAATTATCGGTCGGACTTTTCAAAAGTTGCGATGAATTTGTTTGCAGAGGAGTAAAATTATGAATAGGTTTTATAAGTTCCCGTATTCTCAAATACGTTTTATTGTTGCAGGTTTTGTATGCATAGTGGTTATTGTGATAGCTCTTTTTGTCACGGGTTGTTCCTCTGATAAACTTAGAACAAGTTTTCTAAAGACCCGAAAAAAGCAAACACAAACTGTCGATTTGGGAAGTTTTGACCCGAATGTAGTAATTCCTGATTATGCTGCTAAAGCAATAGATGCCACCGGAACACTGGATGCCTGGGAAAAAACGAAAACCATACGGGCCGGTGCCATAGTTACTTTTTATAACCCCGATGGCAGTCGTTATCTGACAGAGCAGAATTACCGGATATATCCCTGGGCGAATTCTATTTTGATTTCGGCCGTCGAGCCGCAGGGGGCGTTTGTTTGGCAATTGTCGCCTGAGGGCTTCAGTATCCTGAAAGGCGGCAGCAAAGTCGATGCACTGCCGGTTAAAGTATGCCGGCGATATTTTGCAGAAGCAATACTCAACATAACAACGGCGCCGGTGCGTTTTCTGGATAGAGGGGTTGGCTTTACTAAAAGTGCTGCGGTTAAAAAAGAAGGATTATGGTATTATCCGATTGAACGGGCAAGTTCTGACAGCGCCTCGGCGTTGATGGTATTCTACCAGAACAGCGGCAATTCGTTAGTTGATATGCTTTGGTTCGCTGATATTGACAGAGAGAGCTTTTTTGCTGTTCGAGGCTATAACTATAGCGAGGCTGAAAAGGGAGGCGTCTGGCTCCCTTCCAAGATAGAGCTCTTTAAGAGCAATGCGCACAACCACCCGCAGCAACGGCTTGTTAAAATTGATTTAAAATAGTCAAGTGACAAAAGGTGAAAAATCAGTCGCCGGTAAACCTACACATAGGGGTAAATAAATGAAAAGGGGAGTATTGCCGTATTGTGCAAATTGTGAGGATAAAAAATGCAGGGAGGGTAAAGATTGTTTTTCAAAGTCAAGCAGCCATAGCAAGCTGTATGATGATGCCGGTGTGTCGAAATTACACAAGGCCGCATCGGCGATTGAAGCACGGTACTATTGCCAAGAAACACGCCTGAGTGAAATAATTCTGCTTGCAAAAGAATTGGGCTGTAAAAAAATTGGTCTGGCATTTTGTATCGGGTTATCGGAAGAAGCAAAGGTTATTAACGGAATTCTTTCGAAACATTTTGAGGTTGCCTCAGTTTGCTGCAAACTTTGTGGTTTGGCGAAGGAAGACTTCGAACTCGAGCAGATTAACTCAGGCGATGATGAAGTAATGTGCAACCCGGCAGGGCAGGCCGATGTGCTGAACCGGGCCCAGACGGAGCTTAATGTAATATGCGGGCTTTGTGTGGGGCACGACGCAATTTTTTCAAAGATTTCAAAAGCGCCGGTAACGACGCTTATTGCCAAGGACCGCGTCCTGGCACATAATCCGGTTGGGGCTCTTTACTGCAGATATATCCGAAAAACATTTCAGTAAAAACCACTAAAGAAAATTTTTAATGTAATTGAAACCATTTATAAAGTCGGTGCTTTTTGGCCCGCTTTTTTGTTAAAGTTGAATTCTTCCTTAATACCGCAGCATTCTTGTGGCAAGGTTAGCGGGTTTCATAAGCTTAAAAATCGGAATTATTGACGATTCACCCGGCTTAGGCAGAATACCATCCATCGTATTAAACGTAATTACATTATCATTTGTTTCGGGTTCGAGTAAGTGGGTAATTACTCTTCCCGTCATCTGGCCGGTTCTGATGATATAGGTTCCTTTTGGAAACGTCATCGTTCTTTTAACTGTTTCGTCAGCTACCGTTACAAACGTTGCCCTGTGGTGGTCATATTTCTTGCCGTGTGTAACTCCTGTCAAGACGTACGCCTCAACTCCAAGTGTCGTCTCTTCCTGCAGCACTTCTATCATAACGTTTTGGCGTTTTAGCATTTCAACAGATTTATATGCCTTCCTTTCCAGTATGTATGCGTAAGGTCGGGGTCGTGATTTGAGAATGTGCGGTTTTTTAATTAAATCGGCGTCGGTTACTTTGATAATTTCCCTTTTATCGCCTTCACCTTCACCGATTTCATAGGAAACTTTGTAATCTTCGGCAACTAATTTCATCTGAACGGGAATTCGCCCTGTGGTATTCTGTCCCATTTTGGTGGTCTCGTGACGGGCACGGTTAATGGTCGTTATAAGTCTCTCTGCGTTCACGGCTGAATATTGCAGAAGTGCTTTATATGCCACGAGTCCGCTTTGAACAGCGTTCTTTAATCCCTGCCAGCCCGGCGATTCAAACAAAATACCTACACTGTTTATAAAGCCGCCGTAATTTCTCCCGTTATCGGCATCGAAAATGCCGGTAGTCCATTCGGTTCTGTTGCCGCGGGAAAAATACCATGATTTGTAGCCGTTCTCTTTCATTTTAGCATCAATAAAAGGTGCTATCTCCTTATCAAAGAGTGCTGTAATTCTCTGGTCGGGTGCGGCATTACTGGGTGCCTGATAGCAAAGGTTATATGGGTATCTGCCCCCGCCGTGTCCGTCGGCATACAAATGTGGGTGCCAGGAGTGGATGATGTTTTTGGCGTGAGATATAAGTTCTGGTTGTTCAAGCTTGATGAAGTCACGATTCAAATCAACACGGTCTGCATTTTGATGAGTTACAAGGACAAAACCATCGGGATTCAGCGATGGCACCATAATCACGACGAGGCTATCCAGCAGTTGATTCATTTCGGTGCCTTTAGTTGCCAGCTCACGGATGAGAATTAGATTCGATTCTCTCAGTGTGCGTTCTTCGCCGTGAATATTTGCGGTAAGAAGAATAATCGGTTTGCCCGAAACAAGAGCTTCCCACGGCCTAGTTGTCATAGGTCTGCTGAAGACCGCATAGGGAATTTCTCTGCCCTCAATCGATGTCCCGAATATCCCAAGCAGCATATCGGTTGATGTTGACTGAACTTGTTGTAGATACTGCATCATCTCAGGATAAGTTGTGTACGTTTGAAAATCGGACTTCTCGCAGGGGGAGTAAATTACCTGGCTTAATGTGCTTGTACTAAAGCACGATAAAGCGATGATTATGACAACAGGAAAAATATAGTGTTTTCGATAACTTGACATTGTAATCTCCTATGTTAAAAGTCTACTCCAATTTTAATTATTTTTTACGCAACTGTTTGTTAATACAAAGTTTGGGAAATCTTCAAATACCCAGTCGTTCTTCAACGTCTGATATATGATTCCCAAA
>Ga0180434_10003325_pt1 | contig 20602 bp, 17 predicted proteins | sample SS_ome_7_FD_132453 | JGI IMG/M metagenome (GOLD analysis project Ga0180434, IMG submission 132453) | Hypersaline lake sediment archaeal communities from the Salton Sea, California, USA - SS_1_D_2 metaG | ecosystem: Environmental > Aquatic > Non-marine Saline and Alkaline > Hypersaline >...
CTCGATATCGCATGCGTCTCAACGGATTCGTTACGATACACGGAGAAAACAGCAGTCTAAATTAATCAAAAACAATGAAAAACAACAGAAAGCGAAGGTTGATGGTGTTGTCGGTTCTCAGGAAACGAGAAAAATCATTATCAGACCTTAGGGACAACCGCGGGTTTACAGTGCGATCAGCCCCTCGATCCCCATGAAGTAAAAGTCTTCACCGTGCCGTTCTAACCATAGAGATATTCGCGGCTTACGCCGCTCCAACCACAGAGATATTCGCGGCTTACGCCGCTCCAACATGAACGATTTTGACATTTTGGTGTAGAAGCCCATGATTTGAATACGAAGGGGGCATTGGAAGGTAGTATCTACGGAGTTCATGCAGTTGTTGCAGATTGTAGGGAGGTTTTCTTAGTTTCTCGCACCAGAACATCAATTCGCCAGAATGAACCTGAACATAGAAACGTGGGCATTTGCTCTCAAAGCAGGAGGAAATCATGGCATTGTGGGACAAATTGAAGGGCGAGTTCATCGATATCATCGAGTGGCTCGATCCGACGACCGATACGCTTGTGCACCGGTTCGAACGATATGGGAATGAGATAAAATACGGAGCAAAACTCGTGGTCCGCGAAGGGCAGACCGCCGTGTTCATCAATGAAGGCGAACTGGCGGATATCTTTCCTCCGGGGAGCTATGAACTCATCACACAGAACCTCCCCATTCTCACCACGCTTCAAGGGTGGAAGTACGGTTTCCAGAGCCCATTCAAGGCTGAGGTCTATTTCTGCAGCACTCGCCAGTTCACCGATCTGAAATGGGGAACCCCCGGGCCCGTGACTATGCGTGATCAGGAGTTCGGAGCGGTTCGCGTAACCGCATTCGGCCTCTATGCCATTAAAGTAAAGGATCCGGGCGTATTTATCCGCGAGATCGTGGGAACCGACGGTACGTTTACCACCGAGAAAATCCAGCAGAACCTCAGGGGTAAAGTGGGTATGCGCATCAAGGAGGTCATGCCGGAGCTGGGGATTCCGATTCTCGATCTCGAGAGCAAGGTCGTAACCATGGGTGACATGATCCGTGACCGGATCTCCGACGGCTTCGCCCAGTACGGCCTAGAGGTAACCGAGGTCCAGGTACAGGATGTGGGTCTCCCGGAAGAAGTTGAGAAGGCCATTGATAAAGGCGGTGCCATGCGAGCTATCGGTGATCTCGGTAAATACACACAGTATGAAACCGCCGGCGCAATCAAAGACGCGGCTTCGAATCCCAGCGGCATGGCCGGCGGCGGCATGGGTATGGGCATGGGGTTCGCCATGGCGAATCAGATGGCCAATGCCATGAACCCGCAGCAACCCCAGGGTCAGGGGGCTCCTCCCACACCGCCTCCCATACCGGGAGCGGTTCAGTTCTTCGTGGCGATGAACAATCAGCAGACCGGGCCCTTTGATATGAATGCCCTGAAACAACAGATCACATCGGGACAACTCACCAAGGAGACTCTGGTCTGGAAGCAGGGCATGTCCGGATGGACGCCTGCGGGAGAGGTTCCGGAACTCGCGGGTCTCTTTCAGCAGACACCGCCTCCCATTCCGCAACCACCGCCTCTACCATAGAGGACCGCTCTAATGAGCGGCAAGAAGTTTCCCTGCAGTTCATGCGGCGCCAAGCTGGAGTATGAACCGGGATCGGTATCACTCAAGTGCCCCTATTGTGGAGTTGAAAACGCCATCCCCCAGGTTGAGGGGGATATACGGGAGTTGGATTTCACGACGTATCTGTCGAGGGTGGCTGATGAGGCGGAGACCATAGAGCAACGGACCGTCAAGTGTCGCGACTGCGGCGCCGAATCCACGGTTGAAGCTCATATCACCACGAGTCATTGCCCCTTCTGCGGTAGCCAGCTCATGGACAAAGCGCATGTTCATAGGCAGATCAAACCCGCCGCTCTCCTGCCCTTCAAGCTGAAACGGGAGGAGGCGCAGAGCAAATTCAGGGAGTGGATCAGGAAACTCCGTTTCGCGCCGTCCAAGCTGAAGCAGTATGCCCGGCAGGAAGCGCGTCTCAAGGGTATGTACATCCCCCACTGGACATTCGATTGTAACACCACGAGCCACTATACCGGTGAACGGGGAATGAACTACGTTACAACAGAGACGTATCGCACCAAGGATTCCAACGGGAACTATGTTACTAGAACCCGCCAGGTGACCAAGATCAGGTGGACACCGGTGAGCGGGATCGTATGGGACACATTTGACGATGTACTCGTGGTTGCCAGCAGTTCGCTGCCCCGAGACAAGGCGGAGCAGCTGGAGCCGTGGGATCTCGCCGAGCTCGTTCCCTATCAGGACGAATACCTGAGCGGATACCAGGCTGAAGCCTATCAGATAGATCTCGCTTCAGGATTCGAGCGGGGTAAGGAACTCATGGATATCGTGATAAGACGGACGATACGCCGGGATATCGGTGGCGATCATCAACGAATTCATTCCGTGAAGACGCAACATGATAATATCACATTCAAGCATATACTCCTTCCCATCTGGCTCAGCGCATACCGTTTCAAGAACAAGGTATACCGGTTCCTGATCAATGCGCGAACCGGCGAAGTCCAGGGCGAGCGGCCATGGTCACCATGGAAAATCGCATTGGCGGTTCTTGCGGCACTGGCGGTTATAGGGGTGGTGTATTATTTCGCGCGCTAGGCGTTAACCTGCGGTTATCATCAAATTTCTACTGCAGCCAACGATCTACATACATTATCATCGTTATGCTCCTAAAGCCTTCTCACTCCGCCAGCTGGCGGACCTACCGAGGGCTTTACTCGCAAGCCTCGATAGCCCATGCATCTCGATGCCTTCGTTAAGAAACATGATGAGAACCGCAGGTTAGGATTCTCTGATATCTGATGAATCCGTTATGTACATTCCCATTGCCCAGGACCTCAGCCTTTCGGTACTCTCAAGGATTTCATCCGTTTCGACGGTGCTCAAGGATTTTGTCTTTCAGTTTCGGAAACAGGAAAATCCTCCTCAATCCTCCTTTTTGAAAGGAGGAGGTAAGAATGGAATGGGATCGTAAGTCTTGATAATGAAGCCGTCTCGTCGGATAGCGGGTTTCTTGATGGCAACGGGGAGCGTTGTCCTTACGCTCGGTGTCGTGGAGATCTGTCTGCGGATGTGGCTTCCGTTCAGCGTGGCTACCATCGGACATCTCGATTCGGAGAATGCCGCCAGATACGGATGGGGATTTCATCCGCGAGAAATCGTTCGCATTGGAGATCCCGACACGGGTGCACTCTACAAGTCCCTTACCAACAGCAGGGGCTGGAGGGATGTGGAGCATTCTTTCGAAAATCCGGACAGTGCATTCAGAATCCTGGTCCTTGGCGATTCGAATACCTTCGGAGCCATTGTTCCCGCGGATCGGATTTATACGCGCGTTCTCGAGGATCGTCTCAGGGCGGAGGGGAAACACGTCGAAGTGATCAGTATCGCATACGGTCGCTGGGGGACTGACCAGGAACTCGAGGCATTCAGGGAAGAAGGAATCCGGTATAACCCCGATCTGGTCATTCTCCAGATTTCCGCCAATGATATATCCGATAATTTGTTTCATGTCATGGACGAGGAGCGGCACATCAAGCCGTTTTATTATACGCTGGATGATACCGGAGAACTTGTCAGACATAAAAATCCCCATTGGACGATGCATGACGGGAGCGGCACTTCCCCGATAAAGAAACTCTTGAGACAATCTGAACTCCTGAAACGGATACATGGGCTCTATGTCGCATCGAAACTCGGCGACCTGTCATTTTTGCGGCGACTGTCTCCCGAAGCGGATGAGATGGATTTCGAAGATGAAACGGGCTACTCGATACACGCGCCGAAGATCAGGCAACTCCTGGAAGTGTGTGATTCCGTGAATCCTGGTTTCATCTCATTCCTTGAATCGCGACTTGATGAATATATAGATGGTAAAGCACTTATCCGTGAACTCGAACGCCATGGCGAGACAGGCCGGGCGGATACGGTTCTCAGGATCTTCGAAGCGCGATGGTTTAAAGACTGGTCGAAAGAGATGTATTACCCCTCGACGCCGGACCCCGAATCGTATCCATGGCGCCTCTTCTTCCGGCTCGTAACGGCTATAAAGGAGCAGGCGGACACAGTCGGTGCTGATCTTGTCATTCTCTCAGACGTGGAGGAAGGGGGGTATCAGTGGGAACGGGAATGGTTCAGGATCTCTCCGACCCCGGAGGCAAAGGAACGGTATCTTGCACCCTCGCGGATCGTTCGCGCATTCGCCGAGAGTTCAGGCATCGGATTCGTTGATCACCGAGAGGTTCATACCCGAGCCCGGAATGATATGCACCCGAATATTCAGGGAAATAAAGCCATGGCGGAGAATGTTCTGGTATTTTTGAAAGAGAGATACTGGAACAGGATGGGGGATTGAAGATGCTATCGGCTCAGGGGCATCATCGATCCGCCGGAAGATAAATATATCCCCCTCGATCTCCATTGGGAAGGAGGTCAAGGGTCAGGGGTCAAGGGTCAAGGGTCAAGGGTCAGGAGGTCGAGGGTCAGGAATCAGAGGTCAATGATCAATTCAGTCATCCATTTTCCAGAACCGATCACGAGAACACTGGGTTGATTCGTGTCAGGGTACAGAAATCTTTGAGTACGGGGACGATATTTCCGTAAACGAGTACGTGATGATTCCCCGGTGCTGACTGGAGCCACTCTTCAACCGGGCTTTCCAGCCGTACCAGGGCCTGGTTTCGACACAACGAACTATCCTTCATATCGGAGTCAACGAGTTGACCGGATGAGATTCGCATGGTTTTGAGGTGATTGCCCAATCTGACGAGAGTGACATCGCCGCTATCCAGGGGGCCCTGAAGCGCCACTCCCATATCGGATTCCATATGTGTAACGAGTCGAGATAGTGAAAGATCCGAGATCATGCTCGTGGGTATCGTACAGTGCGCGAGTGTGATCGTGTTTTCCCGGGGATTGGCGCGAACCACATTTGCCATCCAGCACGGTTGTTTCGAAACTCCGGTTGCGACCATCATGGAAAACGTGGCTTCAAGATCTCCTTCGCACCCTGCGGTGATGCCGTTGTCATTAGAGAGAGCCATGGCCAGGCACGCGGTGAATCCGTGGGGAATGAAGTCGAAGCATCGAATGGTGACCGCGGTCAGTCCGTATTCCACCACGAGACGTTTCAGCGCCACATACACTGCCGCGGCTCGTTGGATGTCATCTGCAGAGACATCAATATTCGGTATGGATTGACTGATATATTCCAGAACCGGTTTCGTGGACGCTTCTTCAACGATGTCCAATCGAGCAATGAGTTCATCTGTTTTGATCCGTTTGATCTCTGTTTTGAATGTATCCACCGACTGGAGGCCATGAGAGGTAAGTAACCAGGGAGAGGGAGCGCCAATACAGCCGATGACACTGTTATCCAGGGTGCGAATGGCGTCGGATATCCGAATAAACCTGCGGATTTCAGTATTTGCATCATTCGAACCGATCTCGGCATATATCAGCTTGATGGGAAACCGGGCTCCAAGAACTGCATATGCCTCCAATGCGGAGGGAAGTGAGTTCTGTTCCGGATTTGCCCAGAGAAGGACGGGTTTTCCACTCTGGAAGACGATCTGGTTGATAATTGCTTCGGTACCGCCGCTGGCTACGAGTATGATGATTCCCGATACCGTATCATTGTGCCTGCTGGTGACCTCTTCGGCTTCCATGATATTACGGATATAGGATACGATACCGAATTCCTTGATCCTGGCATTGAGTTTCCGCTCGACGGCGTTCCGTTCTTCAAGCTCAGACATGACTACGAATAAACCGATCATAGAGCGTCCTTTTTCTGTTTTATGGAATGAGCAATGCAAGAGAGAAGAAGGAGGAGCGATAAACCATTCGACCATCTCCTGCTCCTGTTTACAGGCAGAAATGCGAACCCAAAGGATGATCTGTCAAGCTTTTATAGATTGTATCGATGCCCCGTGCTTGTGTACGAGAGGAGAAAGACCTATTCTTTTGGCTTCTGCATGAAAGATCAGAGGGAGGAATACATGTATCGTTTTATCGTTGCCGGAGTCATATCTGTCATGGTCGCCTGCTTACTCATGAGCTGCGGTCATTCCACCAGCACATCGAATAATGAACCCGGCGGAACGGAACTCTCGGACACGACCTCCATTACACTATTGACTGTTGCTCCGAAGAAAGGGAGAACCTATGCGAATATCCGTATGTCTCCCGACGGGAGTAGCCCGAAAATCGCTGATGTCCCGGTAGGAACCGAGTTGAAATCATATACGAAAACCGGCAGCTGGTACCAGGTAAGCGTTCCGGGGACAATGCAACTCGGGTGGATCAAGGATATCTACTTCGACGAGTGAAATGGCGATTTGTCCTGCTTGTTCCCGTCGCGCATCCCTGTGGACAGTATTGAAACTGGATCCTGATGAGTCATATATATGCCCGTGGTGCGGAGCGCAGCTCTATGTCGTCCCGCGACGACACAGGATTATTTCATTCGTCGTCGCATATCTGACCGTGATTATCGCGGTGGGCGGCACGTTTCTGTTCCGGGGTGTCGGGAAGGTGGCACTCCTTGTCGTGCTCTGGTTTTTCCTGAGTCCGCTGGTGTTTTCCAGTTGGGTGGTACTTAAAATCAAGTCGCGGGATTCCTCCCGGACAACAGGAGTTCATTCATTACAATCTCAGGAAGAACAGGCTCCACCATCATAAGAAGCGTTGCGATAGTTCCTCCCAGTTCAGCATCGGGCGTTGAAGCACCTCCGGTAAAACCGAGTCGTCGATCGCTCTTTTTTTCGAGCCACGTAAGAGATATGTGCTCGGTTGTTTCCCGCCCCACGGGAAGGTGGATGATATCATCCAGTGATTGAATAGCCTCCGGTCCTTCGATGTGCAGGACCGGTGCCCATTCGGTTGATACCTCCGCAAGATGACGCGTGTTGCTGGAGTTGTGACCGCCAACAACAATCATGAGATCGGGCTGTGTCTTCGCCAATTCCCGAGCCGCATCCTGACGCTGTTGGGTCGCACGGCAAATCGTACCAAAGGCACGGAAATTTTCCCTTACGTGATCTGCCCCGAAGCGGTTCACCATAGCACTTTTCAGCATTTCTTCCACCTGTAACGATTCGGTGGCAACCATGGTGGTCTGATTCGCCAGACCGATCCGTTGTATATCCCGCGGGTACTCAAATGAAATATCTGAAACCGACGCAATCCACGAACGGTCAGCGTTTGAAGATTTCCCTTCTATGATGCGCGCAAGACGGGCTGCTTCATTCAGATCACGTATCACTACGAAATGCCCGCCCTGCGATACCGCATGGGAGAGCGTCGCCTCTGTCTCGGGATGATCTTTCTTGCCATGAAGGACTGTTGTGAATCCATGGACTGCATACGATGAAACCCGTTTCCATACCTGCCTGACACTCGGACAGGTTGTTTCCACGATCCGTACTCCGGCTTCCTCTAATCGTTTCTCCTGTTCCACAGTCGCTCCGAAGGCAGAAACGATAACGGTATCCGTGGTTCTGAGTTTTTTCCACCATCCCTCCTCATGAGGTTCAACGAGAACAAATCCCTGTTCTTCGAGCCACATACAGACCGTTGGATTATGAATAATCTCATGGAGGAGAAGACACCGGATTCCGGGCTTTGCCCGCAGATTCCGTTTGTCCACGGTACGGAGTGCCCGACGGACTCCGGAGCAGAAACCGAACTGCCCGGCAATTGCCACGGTGGTGGATCCCACGCGAAGATCTGAACTCGTTCGGAGTTCTTCGACAAGTGGACTGGAACGCAGTGGATCTTTCATCTACGGTGTATGGTACGCGGCATGGGTTCCCATGGCGGAAGAAGTGAATCCGTGGGCGTGGGAATGGTCCGATACATTGTGTCACTTAAAGTATTCCCCGCGTGATCGAGAATCTCACCGGTGATTCGTAGAAGAATATTGTCTGTACCGGTGCTTTCCGCGGGAACCCAGGAGAGAATCGAAGGATCGCGCCAGAACAGGCTCCCGGGCATGGCGGTCAGGTTTCCGAGATCAATCACTTCAAAAGCCGTTTCCGCCAGAGATTCCTTTACCGCTTCACTGAATACAACTGAAACGGGCCACACTTCTGTCTCATGGTACCACAACTGCGTAATCGATGGTGGCAGGGTGTCGGCAAGACTCGTTCCCATAAATGAAACCGTCGTGTCAGCCAGGATCAGGCCCATGGTATCTCTCACCGTACTGATGAAGATTCTCATTTCGTCATCCCTCATTGGATCACGGAGATAGAGGTCTACCATACCCGGGGTGCTCAGAGAGCTGTTCGCCGATTCAATCGGGTATTCCACGCCGGCAGTATCCAGAAGGGCGAATTCACTGGTCTCATCAACCAGTACCGGTTCAGACATTCCCAGGCGAACCAGGGATCTGTGGGGAGCACGGACGACCATAACTCTCGGTGGTATAGTATCCTCAATGGCAAGGGAAAGGGAAATGGCAAACGTACTGTCCATGGTAACCGTGAATGTTGACTCGGACCACGGTTCAATACCGCGGTCGTAGACATCGTCTTTATCCACATCGAGATGTGCGCGGATGTTCCATTCTCCCAACGGAAGTCCGTTCATCTCAAACGTGCCGTCATCAGAGGAAAACAACCGCCACACCGGAAATCCCGTGGAATCACTCACCGATATTCGTGCTCCGCGCGCAGGAACATCGCCGCCCGCAAGGAGAAGCGTACCTTTCACCGATGTCGGTAAGAGTGTATCGCGTGTTGTAAACCACAGGTAAAACTGCTCTTCGGAACGAAGGTCGTGGCGATCTATAACACCCTCTCCCATCAGAATCCACTGTACGGGTGTATCCTGCCAACCTCCCCGTGGACGAACACGCAGAGTCAGATTATCCCATTTCTGATCAATAATCGACGTATCCGGGCTGACAACCAGATTCTGACTCACGGTGGAACGGTCTACAGGCTCGTTCCACTCCAGTGTTACCCAGGCATCAGCGGCTATCCCCTGAGAACCCTGGATTGGTTCCCATATCGAGATAAAGGGCGGCGTTTCGTCTTTTGGACCGCCGCCCGGATCTCCCCGTTTGGCGCACGATGCGATACAGATACAAACAAACGCACATGCGGCCAGTGAAATGGTCTTGTATGTGAAAAAACGTTTTATTCTGCCGTGTATCAGCGCAGGAATTCTCACCGCGTTCTCATGAGGTGATGAAGGAGTGCCCGCTGCAGATGGAGCCTGTTCTCAGCCTGTTCGAACATAAGCGCATGCGGTCCGTCCATAACGTCGTCCGTAATTTCTTCGCCACGATGTGCGGGGAGACAGTGCATGACTCGAACCCGCGAATCCGCGTGATTCAAAAGCGCGGTATCAACCTGATATCCTTTGAAACGCTCCAACCGTTCCTTTCGCTGGTCTTCCTGACCCATACTTGCCCAGACATCAGTGTAGATAACATGCGCGTCTTGCACGCCGCTCACCAGGTCTGTTGTCAGACTGAGTCGTTCTCCGATTTCTTCCTTGGCCGCCCCGTAGATCCCCGAGTCCGGTTCAAATCCCTCAGGTGTTATTACCGTGAGATGGATACCGGTCTTCCTGGCTCCGTTGATGAGACTGTGAGCCACGTTATTTCCATCGCCTACATAGGCAACCTTGATGTCTTTCAGTGTTCCGAACGCTTCATCTATGGTCATGAGGTCGGCAAGGGCCTGACAGGGGTGATAGCGGTCGGTGAGTCCGTTGATCACGGGGATTGAGGCAAAGCGGGCCAGTTCATCGACATCCTTCTGTGCGAAGGTTCGTATCATGATGGCGTCGACCATGCTTGAAAGGACTCTGGCGGCGTCACAGACGGCTTCCCGCTTCCCGAGACCGACTTCAGCGTGAGTTATATACATGGCATGTCCGCCGAGTTGCACTGCCGCGACTTCGAAACTGACTCGTGTCCGGAGGCTCGGTTTCGCAAAGATCATTGCCAGTACTTTGCCGCGCATGGAGTCAAATCTGCCGCTGTTTTTGTATACGACTTTCATATCCCGTGCCAGAGCCAGCAGACCGGCGACTTCTTCCTCAGTGACATGGTCGATGGAAACAAAGTCCTTATCTAACATTGATTTCTCCTTATTCGATCACCATCCGTGTGACCGTATTGTGGATGCTAAACTGTATATTCGTCGTACGGTGTTACGGTTCCCCGGCTGCGTTGTTGAAGCCGTTTTTCAGTATCCACCGTACCGCGTCTCCAAGATTACGAACCGTTACATCGGGACGAACGGTACCGGGACCGAGTTGTTCCCGTGTGGTCATTCCATGGCCGGTTTCCACCAGAATGGATGTGGCATGAATTTTATCCACAGCCTGAAGGTCAGACAGACTGTCCCCCACCACGATGGATTGAACAAGATCGATGCCAAGATCCCCCTGAGCTGCGAGGAAAAGACCCGGTTTCGGTTTTCTGCACGAGCAGCCTGAGTCGGGTTTGTGGGGGCAGTAATAAATACCGTCCACCGTGCCTCCCGCTTCTTCGATTTTTTCCCCCATAATGCGGTGTATGAGGTTGATATCCTCATGCGTGGCGAGCCCGCGACCGATACAACTCTGGTTTGTTACAATCACAATGCGATATCCGCCGTTTTTAAGCTCGACCAGGGCTTCCAGAACCCCGGGAAGGAACTCGAACATATCCCACGAAGTCACATATCCATTGTCGGGGGCAAGGCGGTTGATCACGCCGTCACGATCGAGAAAAACCACCCGGTCCCGCGGGGGAACAGGCTCACGTGCAATGATATCCCGAAGGGCTACAGCTACCGCATGACCGAGAACGAGATGTATATCCTCAATTCGTTCCATGCAGTTATCCGACACTATTATGGGATGATCCACACGCCCCGCCAAACGGCCTCCGTCAAAGCCTGTCAAGGCTACGGTTGTTGCTCCCATGGCCGCTGCGTATTCAACGGCCTTAAGCACATTCGGCGAATTACCGCTGCCGCTCAAAGCGACAACTACATCACCGGGACGAACACGACCGGAGAGCTGTTCGACAAATACCATTTCATAGGACGTGTCGTTTGCCCATGCGGTCATCAGGGGAACATTATCCGTAAGCGCATTGACCTGGAATCGCCGCTTATCAGGTCTGACGGTCCCTTTTCCGAGGTCACAGGCGATATGCGACGAATTGGCCGCCGAACCACCGTTCCCGAGAAGAAAAACCTGCCCGCCCATAGTTCGGGCCTGCGCGAGGATATCAACCAATCTCTGAATGGGTTCCCGGGGAAGATCGTTCAACACGATGGCCACTTCCCTGAGGTACGAATCTATCCCGTCTTTTTGTTTCTGTGTCATCGTCGGTCCAATCCAAGCTGTAGCGCAAGGGCCCGCCGGATAATGGTCTGCTCTCCACGGTGTTCATCATCGCTTCGTAGGGCACCAAGAAGCATGGTCTTCATTAAACGGGCAAGAAGCAGCCCGGATAGCAACGCCCTGTGCATTATCAGAGCGGAGAGTCCATAATGTTTGCGTATGAATCGATGTTTTCCTTTATAAAACTCGAGGACAAGACCGCGGCCCCACAATTTACTCACCGTTTGACTTCCGAAATGGATTACTTCGGCGTCGGGAATAAACCATGTACTCCATCCCGCTTTCATGAAGCGATAGCACCAATCGGTTTCCTCGTGAAAGATGGGATACCCTTCGTCCTTGAGACCGACCGTTTCCACCACCACGCGACGGACCAGGATGCATGCGCCGATTATCCAGTCGACTCTGAGGGGTTCGCCGTGATCCCAATACTCCAATACGGTACGTTTCCGGCATGAATTCGGCATACGGCGCCACGGGAAGATATGCTGAAGTACAAGCCGGCGGTTCGTCAGAAAGTTACGACACGACGGTTGCAGCGATTCGTCGCCGTTGAGGAGTTTCGGTCCCACGGCTCCCACGTCGGGATGATCGCCGAGAAATCCGACCAGTCGATCTATGGCGCGGGGTCTGCAAATTGTATCGGGATTCAGGCAGAGAATGTATTCACCGGTACTTTTGAGCATGGCCTGGTTTGTTGCACCGGTAAACCAGTTGTTATGATCGTTTTCAATAAGCACGACCTCAGGAAACGTTGATTTCAATGCCTCTACTGATCCATCAATGGATGCATTGTCCACCACTATTATTTCGTATCGCGTGGTTTCCACTGTCTCGTATATGGACCGAATACAGTCGAGGAGCATGTCGCGGGTGTTTGTGTTTACGATGCATATTGATATCCGGAACGGATACGGAGGATGTACGGGAGGGAGAGCCCCGCTCACCGGATATTGATGTTTCCGGGGGGATAGTTCAGTCATGAGAAAAGAAGGAGGATACGAGGATACATGATCGAATCACTCGTCTTCGTCCGTCGGCTGACGGACTGCGCGGCGGTTTCGTTACCTTCAAAGCAAGCCCCGCACCCAGGGGGTGGAGTACGCGATCAGGCCCACGCGTGTGCATGGAGGAGGCTTCACATGGATGGGTCGTGATTGAGTATACCGTTACCCTATTATGTGTTTCCATCGTCCCAGGCGTTCCTTGAGTGTGGGAGAAAATGCACAGTTCATGATACTGCAACCGCGGGAAGAGCGGAGTATCTGTTCCCGGGATTTCGCCGCGGCAACTCCATACCATTGCGATTTAAATGATCCCTCACCCCATCTCCCGAACGGGCGGTGGTAGGGACAGAAGCGAAGATCGCCGTCCGGACCGATACCCAGGGTTGTTGAACCTACAAGGCATGGAAGTAACACCCCGTGTTCAGGGTGTTTATAGTATTCAGGGAGCGCTTCCAACTGACGTACCGGATTCATGATGGAAACACCCGATTCCTTCAGGGATATCAGTTCCGCGACCATGGTTTGAAGTGCGTCCGTATCCGCGAGCTTGAGAGAAGATTCTTTATACCAGAAGCGTTGATGATCGCGCTCAAAAGGCTCACCCAATGGCTGTACCGTAAATCCCCCAATGCCGCGTGAATCGCTCCATTTCGCCAATTCTACGATCTCGTTGCTGTTCAATGATGTGAGTACCGCGGCGATTCTCAGCCGCGGTCCCCATCCCATCACGAGCAGATTTTCAACCAACGCCATCGCGCGACGGTGGGCACCCTCCATGCCATGAAGACGATCGTGCGGACCGGGGGTGTATGAATCAATTGAAATGATGAGTGATGCCAGCGGGAGTTCACTGATGCGGGTAATCAGTTCCGGAGATGAGACGGTTCCGTTGGTCACTACCGACGGTAATAGGCCCACGGCCGAGGCATGATTGATGAGCTCAAAGAGGTCTTTCCGCAGGAACGGTTCCCCTCCTGCCACCGAAATATGGGCCGGAGCCAGCCACTCCCCTAATTCATCGAATACCCGTTTCCATTCGTCTGTATCCAGATCTTTTCGAGGGGGTTTCTTCCAAATGTCGCAGTAGAGACATTGTGAATTGCATTTCGTTGTTATACCAATTGCCACGGAAAGCGGAGGACCGAGCGGGGTATGACGATCCCGAGACCGCCGCGCGAGAATGCTTCGCTGGAGATGGACGATTCCTGCATGTGAATACCGGAATATCCTGCGGAGGTTCACCTGAGGTAACCGATTGCCTTCAGTTGGTTTATCAGATCCTCGCCGAGGTCGTCATCTCCTATACGCTCCTTCTTAAAAGGAGGGCGATCTCCATAGGACGAAATCCGTCTGAGTGGGTGAGCGGCATAAAACTCCTCACGAAATCCATCATCAAGAACTCGACCGTCAAGATCTTCGGCCACGGGAAGGCCAAGAGCTGCCATGATGGTTGGCGTGACGTCATGGACGCGGGCCCCGGTGATGGGACTGTCTTTCGCAAATGGTTCACCGGAGAGGATAACGATTCCCTCGGGAGCTTTGTGATGGTGACCCGAAATAGCGGGTCGCCATCGATTCCAACGGGTAAGCGGATACGTTCTGCCGTACACGGATAGGGAATCGTTCAGATCGATGTGGTCATTGAGACTTATGACTATATCGGCGTCTTCAAATACATAATGGATAAAACCGTCGGTATTGTAGCTTCTTACGGAGTCCTGAAGGGTTCTTACATCCGAAAAAAGCGGGATATCGGTCATCGTGGTGCGCAATGATTCGAGTATTCCGGCGATCTCCCTGACCTGTGATCCGTGGTTGTGTTCTGTTATCCGTGCATTCCGTTCCCTGCCGTTGAGGGGAACATTGATCAACCGAATCTGTCGGGATTCCGCCGTCTGATATGCGCGGGAGCGGTTGAAATCCGGTGAACCGTCCTCCAGCCGTTTGAACAGGTTGAGATCTTCGAGAAGCAGATCCACATCGAACAGTTCATTCACGTACCGTTCGGAATAATAACTCTCCATGCCGTGATCTGACACGACAACCACCATGGCCCGGGAACCGGCATGATCCAGGATACGACCGACAACACCATCGATGAACTCATAGTAATGCGGCACGAGATCGCCGAATAGCTCAAGTTCCTGCGGATCCAGATCGTAACCTTCGGGGCGCCAGTATTTCCAGAACACATGCTGACAGATATCCATGTACCAGAAATATGGAGCTAAAACATCGAGATCCCGGTCGGTTTCCAGGAGATAATGAGTAATGCGTTCGGTCCGATAATCATGCGCCATGATACGTCTGTACGCCTGGAGTTTCTCCTCGAGATCCTGAAAATACAATTTCATGTCAGGCGCGGTGCCCGTCCATTTCGTTCGTCCTTCTTCAACCCGTCGTCTCCACGTACGAAACCTGCTCTGCAGATCCTTAACCCACCGTTCTTCCTCCGGTGGAAGCTGGGGTTTGAGGAGACCTTCCTCCGCCAGCCGTGTCCGAAGATCGGCGGGAAACGTTGTCCGCTTCAATCGTGGTTCATGCAGTTTGTCCGAGATCATATACCCATACATTTCTTCAGCCGGCCAGGTGGCCCACCAGCCGATGAACGCGCTTTTCAAACTGAAATCGCTGAACAGATTCCAGAGTGCCTTGACTTCCCGCTCATCCGAGCTGATCGCTGCCATGAGTTCCTGTTCTCTCCCTCGTTCTGCAAGCTGCAGAACCCTGAATTTTATGCCGTGTCTATCAGGAGATTGACCGGTGGCGATGGTTGTCCAGATAGCGGGAGATGCCGTTGGAATAAACGTTTGAAGCGGACCGGATGCTCCCGAACGACGGAGTCTGCTCAGGTTGGGCACGCGATCAGCATCCATGAGGGGATCAAGGGAGCTCCAGTTTGCCGCATCAAGACCGAGAATGATGAGTTTCAGAGGACGTGGACTACTGCATCCGGCAATCATGACGTATGTCATGAGTAATGTGAAATAGACCAACGCCTTTCGTTTTATGTTCGTACACCTCAACTGATTCATATATCAAGCCTCGCAAACAATAAATAAGCAAAGAGCCCGGGATTCTTCAGCGGTTTCATCTGTCCATTCCCCCGGTTAATCTCCATGCCGCCCTCCGCATATCCGCCATGAGAGGATGCTTCTTCCACCAGACCGCGTCGCATGAGGAGCAGAGCGGACGATTAGCTCGCTTATTCCCCGCAACCGCGCATCTGGCTTCCGTGAGTTCAGTACCGAGCCAGATCTCCATGAGAGAACTCCGTGTCATGTCACCCACGGGAACCGAACCATTCAGATCCCCGCAGCAGAGGAACACACGACCATCCCAGCCGATACTCATTCCCTGCCAGAGTGGTTGGCAGGGGTGATAGACCGTATGTTTGCGATCCTCGGAACACGAAGTCAATTGACCCGACCATGAATGAGGTTCCAGCAGTAAAATTCTGTCCGGTCTTTCTTGTATGAAGGTTTCTCTGATGAAACGTCTCGTTTCAGCCCGTTGCCGGTCATGCCGTCTTCGAATGATTTGAAGAATGGTGGATGTTACGGAATCCGGCGAATTATTCGATAGTGAGAGGAACGTTCTGATATTGGCAATCATTGTATATAGATCCGCGCCGGGTTGATTTTCGGAAACTTCTCGGGAGGTGATCCCATTCACACTGAATGAGATTTCCGATAAACCAGCGCCGATAATATCGTTACTCATCTCTTCAGTCAGAAGCATGGCATTGGTATGTATGACGGACTTCAGGTTCCGTTCGTTCACCAGTGAAACGAGGGCGGTAATGTGCGGGTAGAGGAGGGGTTCGCCGGCAAGGAATAGACGCACTTCACGGACTTTGGCTGCCGCCGCCTGATCGAGTATGTTTTCGGCCAGAGATAGAGATAGCATACCTTTGGTTCGGGATCTGTCGGCCACGCACCAGATACATGAGAGATTACACGCGTTGGTGGGTTCGAGATTGATGAATTGAGGGGGATGACGGAGGCGGGTTTGTTTCAAGTACCAGGATAGTCTCCAGTGCACGATGATATCGTTCGTTGTTATGTGGTATGTACGGGTCGGGAAATGCAGTGCAATACACTGTCTATGATCTCCTCGCCCGGTGTTTCCCCCACGAATCCCACGACACGACACAGCAGCAGTTCGCCCTCGCCGTGTCTTATCTGACTCACCATGACATTTGCTTTGGAGGAAAGATCGCGGATGCAGTTCGGGATACCTCTGCCCTTCGGGACCGCCACGGCAAGAAGGATGGATGAAATGTCGCCTGTATGATCTCTGAGCTGTTCATGTCGGAAAACGGGAATCTGGTCACTCTCGATTCTGGTATCGAGAATCTCAAGTGTTTCAAGGCCCAAGTGGATGAGCTTCACGATCTCATCACTTCCCATGCTGAGACGGGAGAAGTCATCTATTGCGTAGAAGATCCTGTCCACTTTTCTCTGTTCACGCTCGGAAAAGTTTGCCTCTATCCCTTTCAGCTTTGTCATGTCGAGACGGCGCATTCCTTCATCAAAATCTCTGAAGCGGGTAAAAACATTTCCAACGGCTTCTTTCAATGCCGTGTAAATCTCCTCTGTATCGCTGAATCGGCTCAAATCCGCTTTCACATTTATAACGAAAAGACGCTGGTCTCCCATGGTGCGTGGACTCGAGGAGGAGACGAAATCGATGCCTTTAATTGATTGCATATACTCGGATAACTGAATGGATGGGCGGGAACCGTCTTCAGGAGCACCATAGACGAAGAGAATTTTATAGCCCGCGCTTACCTTCTCGCGGGTCGTCGGGGAGATGTAGACCTGAGGCAGCCCACTGGCTTCCTGCTCGCGTTGGAGGAGTGGGATGATTGCCCGAAGATACTGCTCAAATCCTCCACGGTTGGCGATGCTGTGTTCCCATGCGATCCGTCGTCCGGCCAGCATTTCTCTCAAGCTTAATTCCAATTCCTTGAGTTGGGACGCTGAAAGCGGCTGCCCGCCCTGCTGCCCAACTTCTATGCGAACCAGTTTCAGACCATCCTTTGTGGTGAACTCGATGAGATGATGCTGTTCATGGAATCCAAGTGTATCACCTATGACACGAAGGCATTCATCAACGGTTACATCTCTCGCGAGTCCGACAACGGTCAGGCAACTCCGCTCTTCATGGAGCGCCGAACGGTCCTCTATCAGAACGGTCCCTATTCCTCCCGATCCGCGCACTTTTTTAAGCAAACGATAGTTGGAGATAATCTGATAGGCCAGCTCATGTGGTGACCAGGCTTCCATATATTCATCAGTACGCGCGGCAAAAAACTTCGTTGATTCTCCAAGCGGTGCAGTGATATCCTGAAGCTCATCTCCGCTCGATTGATTGGCCAGCTCCTCCACCACCTTACTCAGCAACGCGAGCTTTTTGGCTTCTTTGGCAAGGAGGAGCATCTTAGCCCGGCGGCCGACACCGAGACTTCTCAACTCCGTGATAATACCCGGGAGTTCAATGGTCATTCGTGTCTGATCTTTTTCGTGTTCTATTCCGATGGCCATAATAAAGACACCCAGATCCGTATCGTGATGTTCTAAGACCAGACCCTGAGCGTAATGAACATTCCATCCTCGTTCATGAACAATGCCGAGGCAGGTTTCGCCCATACCGGGCCAGTCATCGGATACGACGCCAAATACGCATATTTCCACGAATCTGTTGTCGGCTTTCGGACCGTATCGGTCAACGGAGAGTGCGACGCCACTCTGCTGGGATTCCCACTGCGCGCATGTTTTTCTTAAAAGGGATAGTTCGCGCGCGGGACTGAAGAAGGACCGGGCTCTCCGTACGGTGACAAGTTCATTTTCCTTTTCAATACATGTGTGAACAGTGGGCTTTTTATCGCTCATAGAGCCGCAGGCATCCCCTCAGATCTGTACCGATTCGCTGAAGAACCGATTGACATTCTCTTCAAGTTGACGAGCGAGATCGTCGGTTTCCATTCTCAGAATACGCGCAATGGTTTCGACGACACGTGGAATCCACGCGGGGCGCGCGGGAGAACCGTCAAACGGCACCGGTGCGTCTGTTTCCACAAGAAGACGATCCAGTCGAGCACTCCCGACCACCTTCCGGGCTCCGGCATTGAAAAGGACGGCCGGTCCCGCGGATACATATACCCCCGAGTGTCTGTTCACCTCCAGGAGGAGTTTAACCGATTGCGTGAACCAGTGGAGGAGCGCAGGGCGTCCATACAAATCCGCATATCTGAAGGCAGCGTTCATTGCCGGTCGCTGTGCACGTCGTGAATGTATGACTACCGGTAATTCCAGTGAACCCGCAATCTCGAACTGTTCAGTCAGTATCTTCTTCTGTCTATCCTGTTGTACCGGAGTTTCGGCGTGGAGAAAGTCCAGCCCGATTTCCCCGATAAACCTGGCCCTATGTCCATTCTGTCGTATGAAATCGAGTTCCTCGGCTACGATTTCATCCGTCTGATCGACCAATACCGCCGGGTGGATTCCCAGTCCCGGGAGAACTCGATCCGGGAATGCATCCGCGATCTCCAGGTTTTTTTTCATCGATTCCAGGTCCTCACTGCATGTCATGAAGCGACGAACACCGACTTTTTTAGCTTCGGCTATCTCTCGCTTGGGATCGTCAAGTTGATCCAGGTGGCAGTGGGCATCGGTAAATTTTCTTTTCGGCACCGTGAACCGTTCCCTTTCCTTACAGGCCCGCCGGCAAACTGTAGATGTAAACGTATACGTCAGTTAAATCGATATGACAAAACAATCATTTACCTAAGTAGAGTACCGAAGCTCCGTATTCCCGTTGAACCGAGATTGCTCTTCGGATACCAAGGGGATCCGGTTGACTCATTGTACCCTGAACAGAAAAAACGGTGAACGGTGTCGGAATGCAAGCGTGCCGAACGACTTGACGGTATTTCCTGTTTCGGGTCCGTTGCTTTACGGGAAGCGTAAGCGTATCAGTTGGGAATCGCTATCGATTGGCCAGTCGATCCCGACGGGCGGCAGCCAGGCGTTCTCCCAGCTGATTGTCGATCGCCGTTTTTCTCCGCTGAGCGGATAACTGCTTCGCGACGAGGGGTTGTCGTTTCGTAAATCCCCATTTCGCTCGATACTCTGACGGCGAAATCCCATGTGTCGCCAGATGGCGTGCCGTGAGTTGTTTGAATTTCATACCGCATTCGAGACAGATAACGAAACTGCGGGTAATAGATTTTTCAGGATTCATTTTAAGCTGCGCGAGTGCACCGGATTCTTCTGGTTCCTGTTCCGCCATCTTTTCCAGCTTCTGGACTTCCAGAAGAGCGGTATACACCTTACTGATAGAATCAGACAGCTCCTCAGGGGACATTCTTCCCGAGCCGGCCTGGGCGGAAACGATATCAGAAGTCATTTCAACGAGGGATTTAGCCATGTTTCATCCTCCTCACACATGTTCTCCGTACTGCACTGAGTGTCAGAGCGCCGTAGGAATCAACCGTGATATCCTCTATCTATATCAGCAATCCAAATGACGCTATTTAATTGTCGGGCTGGAGAATCTATTTATTATGTTATATTCATGTCAAGATCCAAAATAAAATTAGAATCATTTATTTGCAACAATTCGTCACGTATTGTGGCTATTACAACTATACACATATCGTATCCGGCTATCGTTTGTTCTTAATTACGAGGAGATATATTTGTTTGATAATTGGAAGCCATATTCTCATTAGAAATTAACAAATAGGATAATGGTACGTCCATGGTACGATGTGTCGATTACATATACGCATATTGTGATAGCAGTAATGAAACATGTCGATGGATATAACCACTGTCATCTTTAAGATAGTATGCTTATCATGGAACCATCATTGATAGCGTTCCGTTCTGATCTTCGAATACAGCCTTTATGAGCGAAAAGTTATAGAGACATGTCCGGGCAGCGTTTATTCCGGGGATATGCATGCCACGTTCGCCGTGACGAATGGAGCGGTTGAGAGTATCCGGAGATGGATATAGAAGTGTGAAATCAGTGGTACACCTTCTTTCCCTTGCCAAAAGAACCTTCCGAAACGTGTTTTACGCGCACCTTTTGATGAAAAATACTGAACGCCAAACGTGATTGATC
>Ga0180434_10003326_pt1 | contig 20596 bp, 16 predicted proteins | sample SS_ome_7_FD_132453 | JGI IMG/M metagenome (GOLD analysis project Ga0180434, IMG submission 132453) | Hypersaline lake sediment archaeal communities from the Salton Sea, California, USA - SS_1_D_2 metaG | ecosystem: Environmental > Aquatic > Non-marine Saline and Alkaline > Hypersaline >...
GGTTGTGGACGATGGGAGCTGTGACGGGACCGCGGAGGTGGCTGAGGCGTTGGGCGTCGACCACGTCATTCGACTGAAGAGAAATCAGGGGCTGGCGTATGCCTTCACGGCCGGTCTCAACACGGCGTTGAGGGCCGGTGCCGACATCATCGTGAACACGGATGCGGACAACCAGTATCGAGGAGAGGAGATCGAACGCCTGATCCAGCCCCTGCTGGACGGGGAGGCGGACATCGCAGTGGGTGACCGAGGCGTGGCGGCCCTGGAGCACTTCTCGCCGCTGAAACGCCGGCTCCAGCGCTGGGGCAGCTGGGTTGTGGAGAGAGTTGCCGGTATTCCCATCCCCGACGCGACGAGTGGTTTCCGCGCCCTCACGCGGGACGCGGCTCTGCGCCTGACGGTGCTCAGCGACTACACGTACACGCTGGAGACGCTGATCCAGGCCGGTGCGCGCCGCATGGCTGTGACGTACGTGCCCGTGCGCACGAATCCGGAGACACGGCAATCGCGGTTGATTGGCAGCGTGCCCTCGTTCCTGGCTGTGTCGGCGATCACGATCCTGAGGTTCTTTGCGATGTATCGCCCGCTGCGCCTCTTTCTGGGGCTGGGGGCACTGCTCATCGGCGGGGGCGTGGTGATCGGGGTGCGGTTTCTGTATTACTTCCTTGCCGGAGCGGGGACGGGGAAGGTGCAGTCGCTCATCCTTGCGGCGATTTTGACGATTGTTGGGTTTCAGGTGTGTATGATCGGGTTGATGGCAGACCTCGTGCGACTGAACCGGAAGATGCTTGAGGAGACGGTCTTTCGCGTCCGCCGGCTAGAGATAGACGATGCCGCTGGGTGAGTCAGTACCCACTTGATCGCTCAGCGATCCGCCTCCGGCAGGACTGAAGGATGGACGCGATTCTAGAGCAGTTCCGTCTGGCCGTTGTGTTGACCAGCATGCTGACGCTGCCTGGATGGGCAGCACTGTCTCTCTCGGGCCTCTGGCGTAGGTGGGAGACCCTTCAGCGTTGGATCGTCGCAATTGGCGTGAGCATTGCGTTTTACCCGGTACTGTTCTACGGCACCCGCTCGCTCCTCCCTTTCCTCACTTTCGGCCCCTACAAGATGAGCGGACTGCTCCTGGTCTGCATCGCCATCATCGTGTGGCGGATGCGGCAGGACTGGAGGGAGCAATTCGCGTTCGAACGGCTGGAGTGGGTGGCGATCGCGGTCTTCGGGATGACGCTGTTCACCCGTTTCTGGATCATTCGCGACCATCCCTATCCAGCGTGGTCAGACTCACTGCATCACGCGCTGCTCACGCGACTGACCGCGGTACAGGGAAAGTTGCCGACGAGCCTGGAGCCCTACTTCCCAATACCGCTGGATCAGTATCACCTGGGGCTCTACTCGCTCACGGCCACCACGCAGTGGTTGGCTCAGGTACCGGCCCACACCGCACTCCTGTGGACGGCTCAGGCCTTGAACGGTCTGTGCGGCCTGGGGGTGTATCTGGTCCTGGACCGGAAGGAGGGACGCGTAGGGGCCGTGGTCGGGGCCGTGACGGTCGGGTTGCTGTCCCATCAGCCGGCTTTCTACGTGAACTGGGGACGGTTCACGCAGTTGTCCAGCCAGACGATCCTCTTGACAGCGTGGATCGTGACGTGGGACGCTTTGCGGGCGTGGAGGTTGCCCGGGAGAGATAGAAGAACCTCGATCGCGTGGCAGATGGGCCTGGCGGGATTGCTGACGGGAAGTGTCTTCCTGTTTCATTTCCGTGTGGCGGCGTTCTATCTGCCTCTTCTCGCGCTTAGCGTAGCATGGGAACTATGGAAAGGGTATCGGGAGAGCAAGGTGGCACTGGCCGCTTCGGGCGTTCTCATCATCGGGTTAATCAGCGTGTTTGCCGCAGCCCCCGCAATGTCCTTGGCTCTCCCAGCCTACCTCTCCCGTACACCGGAGGTGACGGCACCCGACGAAGTGGCAGAAACGATCCGACAATACTATGAATTCCCGTGGAGCACCGTGCCGTACTTGGTGGCCCACTGGTGGCTCCTGAGCTTTGCCGCGTTGGGCGCTGGCCTAGGGTTGTTCCAACGAAATAGGATGACGCTGATCTCTCTTGGGTGGACAGCCCTATTGTATCTGATGGGAAATGCCTATCTGCTCTCGGTGCCTGTCCTCAGCTTGACCAATCTTGGTGCAGTCCTGGTTAGTCTGTACCTCCCGCTCGGGCTGACTCTGGGCGCCGGGGCGCACGAGGCCGTAAGGATTCTGGAGCGACGGGCGCTCCCTGCAACGGCGATCATAGCGGCACTAGCTCTCCTCGGTGGGCTCGCGACCGGCCGCGCACGGGCCACTGACATCGAGCGCCATCGATTCTTCGTCAGGCGGGAAGACATGACAGCGATGGACTGGATCAGGGAGAACATACCTCAGGAGGCTCGCTTCGCGGTTAACACATACTTCTGGCTCCCACGGGCGCCCCACGGCACGGATGCCGGGTATTGGATACCCTACTTCACCGGTCGGGGGACGACCGCCGGTACCATGTTGCTGAATCTGGGCCCGCGGGAGTATGTGGCGCGGGTCGTGGAAATGTCTCGGGCAGCAGAGCAACTCGCAGAAGGACCTGGTTCAGTAGAGACACTGACAGACCTGGGGGTCAACTACGTCTACGTGGGCAAGAACGGAGACTTCTCAGGCTGTGGCCTGGATCCATCCGAGGTGAGCGTTGACGGAGGGATGGAGGTGGTCTACGAGACAGACGGTGTGGCCATCTTGCAGCTTCAATCACCGGCTGGAGCAGACTAGTGCTTCGCGCTGCCAAGAGAGTGCTGCAACGATGGCTTTCCAGCGGCCGGTGGTTGAGGTCGTCCTACCTATGGTTGATCGTGTCAGGATACCTTGTCCGCATCGCACTCATGCCGGTAACCGGCCAACACGACGTCATGTTCATGGCGTGGCAGGCGAATTTCGTCACGCAGGGCCACCTCCACGTGTACGAGTATCTGTACGAGCAGTTCGGGGAAGCCGTGATGAGCCATCCGGCTGTGTGGGCACCATATCCCTATGGATACTACGTCTTCACGTCACTCTGGGTGACCCTGATCAAGGGCCTCGGGCTGGTCGACTTAGCTCAATGGCAAGGGATCTGGGAGGTGACCCGCCCGGCCAGGGTGGTCTTCCTGCTGAAACTAGCCTATCTGCCCTTTGACGTGCTGATCGGGTACGTTCTGTACCGTGCGGGAGGACGCATTGGTGGCACCCTTTCGTGGGCTCTCTGGTCGTGGTCGCCGACCGCCGTGTACACGCCCTTTATGATGGGGCAGAACGACGTGTATGCCACTGCCCTCACGGTGGCGGGCCTATACGCGGCGAGCCGGTCCATTTCTGGCCAGCAGACTCCTTTCCCCAAGAAAGGCCTTGCCACGCCTTGGCGAGGCGGCGCTTGGGTGTCGATCCTACTTCTGGGCATCGGTGCCACCTTCAAGACGTTCCCCTTGCTCCTAGTCCCTGTGGTTGCTCTGCTGCTGACACCGCGATGGGGTCAACAGCTGAAACTGAGCGCGGCAGGGGTTGCGGTATTCGCTCTCTGTGCCTTGCCGTTCGCCACGAGCGCGGCTTTTCGTGAAGGCGTTCTGCTCAATGAAGAGGGGCTCAGGCTCTTTCAGGAGTCCAGCGTCCTCGGGTTTCCCGTGCCGCTCTTCATCGCCGGCTATTTCTTCTTAGCCGCGTACCTGATTGCTGACAGCAGAGCCTCGTTGCCCAGTGATGTATGGAGCGCGGGACTCATCGTGTTTGCACTTCTCTTCTTGCTCGTTCCAACCCCCCTCTATTGGCTGATCTGGATAACACCCTTGATCATCTTTCAGATCGGTCGAGGTAAGCGAGCTCTGCTAGTCGCCTGGCTCCTCCTGCAGCTGGGCTTCTCCGTGCTTCTTCTGAGTCAGCACAGGGAACTGGGGGTGGCTCTGCCGGTTCATCTCTCGGGGGAGTTTTCGGTTCCGAACCTTGCCGACGCAACAGCTCTGAGCCATCCGCTGCTGAACCAGTTCCTGCAGGCGGTGTGGCCCGTGAGCAGGGGTGCCGTGGCGGCAGGCCTCGGTGTCTGCCTGTGGCGAGCGTTCGCAAGCCTGAGAAAACCGAAGCACAGGACTCAGACGACACCAATAGCGTGCGTCCCACTGCTCGTCATCGGCCCAGCTGTCCTGCTCTTCCTGGGTCTGACGACGAACCTTGTTCTAGCGGGCCGAATGGTGAGCGAGGCAAATTGGCTAAGCTGGGACACCCTGGTCCTAACGGAAGAACGTCCAACAATCACTCAAACAATCATGCCGGAGGTTTCTCCCGTCACTGGAGTCCGTCTAAGGGTGCAGCAAGCTTCACCAGAAAACGCTCAACTGAGGGCCTGCCTACTTGAGGGAGACCTGTCAGATGGACATCAGGTCGCCTGCGCTTCCAGACAGGCATCGAAAACCAGTGAGGGCGGATTCGTCTACGTCTTGTTCGACCCTCCGTACACCTTGTCACCTGATGAGCGTCGATACGCGATTGAAGTCCATCTGAAGACAAGTGGGGCAACAGTGACGCTCCCCTACTCCACGCAACCATCCGACAGCCGGCTCAGCGCCTCCGATCGGGAGTTCGCGGGCTCGCTTGATGTCTCCCTACTACATCCCTTCAGTCCGCTTCGGGCTGCGAGATCACTCATCGTCGATAACGTCTGGCGGGACCGGGTATTGGTGGGTCTAATGGTGATGGCGAGTATCGTCACCACACTGGGCATAGCGAGATTGTGGCTGGGGCAGGAAGATATTGCAGCCTTCGGGCGAGAAGGGGTTTCTGGATCACACCCACCGACGCGGCGGTGAGGTAGGGATATGCGCTTCTCACTGATCGGACCGGTCTACCCCTACAGGGGCGGGATTGCTCACTACACGACGAAGCTGTATGAGGCGCTCCGCCAGAGCGGTCATGACGTGCAACTCGTCTCTTTCAAGCGCCAGTACCCCGCGTTCCTCTTCCCTGGTCGCTCGGACAAGGACCCGAGTCAGCGCCCCCTGCGCGTTTTTCGCGCTCGCTATTGGATAGATTCCTTGAATCCTCTCACCTGGCTGGCTACCTTCACGCGGATCAACCGCTATGAGCCCGATGTGCTTATCCTGCAGTGGTGGACCCCCTTCTGGGCACCCGTGTGGCTGACATTGGGGGCTCTGACGCGCGTCTTCTCTCGGCGACGGCTGGTCTACGTATGTCACAACGTCCTACCCCATGAGCGTCGCCCGTGGGACCTATGGCTCGCAAGGCTGGCCTTGCGCTGGGGAACCCGATTCGTCGTCCAATCCTCTGATGAGAGAAACAGCCTGAAGAACCTGTTGCCGACCGCGCAGATTGACGTTGTGCCCCACCCCATCTACGATATGTTTGCATCCCAGCGGATTTGCACTGCTGAGGCCCGTCTGAAGCTAGGGCTGCCTGCGGATATCCCCATTCTGCTGTTCTTCGGCATTGTCCGGGAGTATAAGGGCTTGGAGGATCTCCTGGCGGCCCTGCCGCTCGTGCGCCAGCGGCTGGAGGGAGTCGTCCTGGTGGTCGCGGGCGAGTTTTGGGAGGAGCGACAGCCATACGAAGCAACAGTCCGCCGCTTGGGCCTCGGCGACTCAGTCGTCTTCGATGATCGTTACATTCCGAACGAGGAGTTGCCCCTGTACTTTTGCGCCGCAGATGCCTTGGTTGCGCCATACCGAGAGGCAACTGGCAGTGGTGCTGTCCAGCTAGCGCTAGGTTTCGACACGCCCGTTCTCGCTAGTGATGCTTGCCTTTCCGGGGAAGCGGGTCCCGCCCTGGGCCGGGTGTTTCCCCCTCAGGCCCCTCGGGCTATCGCAGGCGCCATCCTCTCCTTCTTCCATGAGCACAGTCCAGGGGCAGCCAAGGTTCCGACAAATCCCTCTGATAGAGGAGACGGATGGCGGCGACTCGTGGATGTCTTGGAGAACGAGGCACGGATTCAAGAGGCTTCCGAGTCGTGACGGACAAGGGGCGGAGCGTTCGCGGGCCAGGGGAGAACCTCGACAACGCCGTATCTGAGGGCCGATCGGTCTCAGGTACAATCTTCGTTCTCCTGACTGTGGTCCTCCTGGCCAGCCTGACCGTGGCGAACGCACTGATCTTGAACGCCCTGGCGGGACGCTTTAGGCCGCTGTGCCTTGTACTCCTCTTGAGTCTCGAGAGTGTGGTCACGGTGGTGGCGATAGTGCTCCGGCCACAACTCCTTCCAGCCTTACGGTGGCGAGGATTAGAGATCGCGGGAGCCTTGGTGGTCGGCGGGGTTTTCCTCGCTCACGCCGCACATTTGTCACCGCGGAGCTGGATGCCAGTATCGTTCTCTGTAGATTGCTCACACCAGCACTTGCTGGTGGACTACATCCATCAGCATGAAGCTTTTCCAAATGGCGTGGACTACCTTTACATCTATGATGACTACCCTGTAGCTCCGTCCGCCCTCGCGGCCTTCATGGCTCGGGCCATGGGATTGCTCCCGGTGCGTATGATGCACCCACTGGCCGTGTTCTTCGTCGCAGCCCAGTGCGTGATCGCCTATGGTACCGTGCTCGAACTCTTGCCGTTCCGACGGAGCAACCCAGTCTTAGGGGTCCTGGCTAGTCTGACCGTGTTCCTTGCCTATCCGTATAGCGTTGGGGTATTCGCAGATCGGTTCTACAGCAACATGATGATGGGTGACCTGATCGTATCACTCTCTCTCTGGCTGGCGGTCGTCAGGAAGCGACTCCATCCGTTGATTGTCTCGGTAGTTACTGTCCTGCTGGGCATAGCGTGTCTTAACTCATACCCCGCCTGGATTCCGTTTGTGACCGTTCCGTTTCTCGCTCTAACACTGATCGACGAAAGGCTGCCCGTGCGCGCACGGCTTGCGCACACAGGCTCAGTCGTGGCGGTCACAGGGCTGGCGGGCATCGCCGCCCTGGTCGACCAATGGGATTTCCTGACTTGGTTCGCTCCGACTCGCGGGCGACTCTTCCCGTCCAGCTTGAAGGCAGTAGGGGGACCATCATTGGTTCTAGTCGCCCTGGGCGCGTGGTACCTTGCCAGGGACTGGAGACGCCTATCCGGCTTCGCCTGGTTCCTACTGCTGGACATCGTCATCGTCGCTATCCTTTACGGGGCCGGGCTTCTCGACTTGGTATCGCTGTACATAGCGGACAAGACCTTCTACTTCAACATTTTCGTCCTCGCGATACTGACGGGGTTGGGACTGTGCGCGATTCGGGAGTGCCTCGATATCCGCTGGATCGTAGACAACTGGCTGTGGTGCGGGATCTTGCTGGCGCTTGGCCTGGTCTTAACCCTTGGGGTGAACGGGGCACATCCGTCCCCGAGCAGCTATCCGATCACGCTTGATGAGTACCGGGTTGGGTATCAGGTCGCCGCGAAAGGACCGGAGCAAGAACTGACATACCTGGTACGCCACGCGACGTCTTTCTACTGGCTATACGGGTGCGTCCTGGGCAATACGCACGATCTCCCAGATAGAGCCGAGCAGTGGACAACGGATCCTCCGACTTACCAGACGTGGATCGGGGGGAAAGACCAGACCAAGAAGGCCCTGGTCAGCGATGTATCCGCGCTGCCTCAGGAAGGCCCCTGGCATATCGTCTTGAGGTCAGGCAACTGCGCCGTGATCGAGAGGACGTGGTGACGGAATTTCATAAGCATGTGACATTCCTACTCACACAGAGTATTGACTGTCCCTCGGGCTTAGGCCGCACGTGGCCCGTGGCGCGAGGACTGGTCGCGCGCGGCTACGGCGTCCGGATCATAGGGCTTAATCCCTACTTTGAGTCGCTATCCGAACGCCGGTTCGTCCGTGATGGTATCGAGGTCTGGTACGTAGGGCAGATGCACGTTCGGAAAGTGGGTTCGGTCAAGGAGTACTTTGGTCCTCTCTCCCTCGCCAAGGTCGTTGTTTCGGCTGCAGTGAGATTGACCGGGACAGCCATCAGAAACAATTCCGATGTCTATCATGTTTGGAAGCCGCACCCGATGAACGGGCTTGCTGGCTTGGCGCTCCTCGCCCTGGGACGGCGAGTCTATCTGGACTGCGACGACTTCGAAGCAGCCTCGAACCGCTTCGGTGCCGAGTGGCAGAGACGCATTGTGGGATGGTTTGAGGATATCCTGCCGCGTCTGGTGCACGGCGTAACTGTAAATACTCGATTCCTTGAGGATCGGGTCTCTTCTCTCACACGAGGGCGCCAAGACGTGACGCTCGTCCCTAACGCTGCCGATCCGGATCGCTTCCAGGTGCCGCGTGCGGACGCCGTGTCAGCGTTCCGGCGCCACCAAGGGCTGGAGAGTAACCCGATCGTAGCCTACATCGGGAGCATGGAGCTAGCCAGTCATCCTGTAGATCTGCTCCTGGAGAGCTTCGCGACGGTTCTTCGGAGGGTTCCAAACGCGGTCCTTCTGCTCGTGGGAGGAGGTGCGGATCTACCTACACTACGCAGCCGATCCGTCGATCTGGAGATCGATCGCAGTACCCGTTTTGTCGGTCGTGTGCCGGTCGGGGACGTTTCCATGTACTACGCAGCGGCGGACGTCTCGGTCGACCCGGTGCGGAACGATCTGACCGCGCGGGCACGCTCACCACTGAAGGTGTACGAGAGTCTCGCGGTTGGAACGCCGGTGGTAACAGGCGACGTCGGCGACCGGACGAGCATCGTCGGGGAGAACCGGGAGATGCTGGTGGAGCCCGGAAGTGCGGACGCGTTGGCCAGCGGTATGACCGCTTTCCTTGAGGACGAGGCGCTCCGCAAGCGGGTGAGAATCTGGGCGCTGGAGAATCGAGCCCGGTTCTGCTGGCCAAGCAGGATTGATGCGTTTGCTCAACTTTATGAGTAGAAACTCCGGCCCTCGCGTATCGATCGTGATCCTGAACTGGAATGGGAGGGACGTGATCGGCAAGACCCTGGTATCGGTGCACAACCAAGAGTATCCCCTGTGGGAGGTCGTGGTCGTGGACAATGGATCTACCGATGGCAGCCCCGCGGTCATCAGCCGGGATTTCCCGCATGTGACGGTGATTCTCAATGAGATGAACGTGGGATTCGCAGCCGGTATCAATGTCGGCATCCGACACGCGCTGAAGCGGGGGGCTGACTCGGTGCTTCTACTGAACAGCGATGCCCGACTGGCCCCCACGGCTACGGGGTCGATGGTGTCCGCGATGCTTGCGGATCCGCAGAGGGGTGTCATCGTGCCAAAGATCTACGTGCAGAGCGAAGACTTTCCACGGCGCATCTGGGCAGCCGGCGCTGAGTGGCGTAGATGCCCTCCAAGGGTTACCATGCGTGGTTACAATGAGCTGGAACGGGGACAGTACAACCGGGGCGAGACGGTGGCATTCGCCACTGGCTGCGCACTCCTCGTCCGGCGGGATACCTTCAAAACCGCGGGCCTGATGGACGAGTCGTACTTTATGTACCAAGAGGACTACGCGTTCTGCGATCAGGTACGAAAGAACGGTAGGGTGCTCTGGTATGAGCCCGAGGCCGTGGTCCGCCACCTGGTCTCGCACAGCGCAGGAGAGGGATCCGCGCGGAAGTGGAGGCACTGGGCACGGGGCATTGTACTCTTCTACGTGCAACATTATCGCGCTCGATGGAGGGCGGCGATGGCCCTGTTGGCCTTCATTCCGTGGGTCGTCATGAGAGAGACAGTCAAAGCGAAGCAAGGCTGGTTCATTCCGTTCTTTCATGGTCTGGCGCAAGGATGGGACGACGTTAGACGGATGGGGGCTTGATCAATGCGCCTGCTGCTGGTAGAGATCGCTCCAGCGAGTCAACGAGACGTACGCCTCACGACAGGTCTAGGGTACATTGCCTCCTATCTGCGCTGGGCGCTGCCTCAGATCGAGGTTGAGATCATCAAGGGGGACGCTGCGTGGGTTAGGCACCGTGCAGGTAGCTTCCGACCGGATATGGTGGGCCTGTCCACGGTATCCCAGTACTACGCGACGGCGGTCGAGGCCGCGGCCGTATGTGAGGAATTCGGGGCTTTCGTCGTCCTGGGAGGTCATCACGTCAGCGCCCTACCCAGCTCCATGACGCCAAGCATCGATGTGGGCGTCATTGGGGAGGGTGAAGAGACCATGCTGGACATAGCCAAAAAGTTCCTTGATGTGGGTCCCGAGCGCCAGGCCTTCGTCGAGATTCCCGGCGTAGCCGCGATCGTGGACGATCAAGTCCTACGGAGCGGACATCGGGCCATGCATCGCCCCCTCGATGACCTCCCCTTCCCAGCTCGGGACCTGATGCACATCCGCCCGGGCGAGAGCGTGGGGATGATCACTTCGCGCGGGTGCCCCTACCGCTGTGTGTTTTGCGCCTCCTCAGCCTTCTGGAACAAGGTCCGATTCCATTCCGCTGAGTACGTCGTCGCCGAGGCTACGGAGATCGTCCAGCGCTATCGCACACGACACATCTACTTCTGGGATGACCTCTTTGTCGCAAACGTCAATCGCGTCGCGAAAATCGCTACGCTGATGCAGAAAGAGCCAGCGCTGAACGATGTCAGGTTTTCCAGCACCTGTCGCGCCAATCTGGTTGACGAGGAGCTAGCCCGCCTCTTGGCGAGCATGAACGTATCAGAGGTGATGCTCGGTCTGGAGTCGATGGCTCCCAGAACACTGAGATACCTCAAGCCGCATGTGACGGTTGCAGACAACCGCCGGGCTGTCCGAATCCTGCACGCGCACGGGATACGGGTCACCGGGTTCTTCGTCATTGGGTCTCCCGAGGAAACACCAGAAGAAGTGGAAGAGACTCTGGACTTTGTGCGCATGGCCCCTCTCTATCGGGCGGAGGCCTACTTTCTCACCCCACTTCCGGGGACCCCGGTCTGGGACCACGCCATCGAGAGAGGCCTGATAGATCCGGACCATGTCCCCTGGCAACGCCTCTATATTGATAACCCCGACGATCCCGAGAACGGGATACACCTTTCGAAGACTATGAGCCGGGAGGAACTGGAGAGATACTGGCGGGCGTTTCAACGCATTCGTCGCCGGAAGGATGCGATTAATCTGCTGCGACGAGTGCCAGAGCATCTCCGGCGCCTGCTCAATGCGCCTATCGACGAGTTGCGGCTCGTGCGGCAGCGGCTCCGCTCGCACCAGCGCGGTCACATCTGAGACACGCGCGACGAAGGCCTCTTCAGACCGGAAGGAAACGACTCCCACGTCGAGAGCCGCCCGGTTGGAGTGAGCCGACGGGAAGCGTTCTAGGAAGGATGGATCTCGAGTGATGCGCCAGATTAGGTGCAACGCATGTGGGGCCGACGACCACTCGGTCATGCTGGTTGGTCGAGACTTGTTGCATGACCTGCCGGGGGAGTACACGCTGGTGCGTTGTGACAAGTGCGGACTGCTATACCTGAATCCACAGCCAACGTATGAGGAACTGCGACCACACTACCCGTATGACTACGAGCCCCACGTGGGCAGCAGGGAGGAGCAGCTCAACTGGCTACGCCGGATCGACTACCGATACGGGATTGAGAAGAGGTATCGGGCCATCATGCGGTACTGTAAAGGTCCTGGCACCATGCTGGACGTGGGCTGCGGTCCCGGTACCTTTCTGGCAGGCATGCGAGAGCACGATTGGCGCGTTGCAGGTATTGAGCCCAGCCCGGGGCCAGCTACGTACGCCAGGGAGGAGCTTGGTCTTGAGGTCGAGGTCTGTCCCTTCGAGGACGCAACTCTACCGGGGGCTCGGTACGACTTGGTGACCATGTGGAACGTTCTTGAGCACCTCAGCGATCCCAGCGACGCCCTCAGGCGGGTCACAGCCGCACTGAAGCCGGGGGGACTCCTGGTTTTCGCCATCCCAGGCACGGAGAGCTACGACCGGAAGATCTTCGGTAGATACTGGGCCGGCTACGACATACCACGCCATCTCTACGTCTTCCCGCCAGCGACCCTTGAGAAGATGGTTGTGGCGGCCGGGCTGGACGTGCTCGAGCGGCGCTGCATCTACGGCACCTATCATGCCCTGGCCTACAGCGCTCAGTTCGCGATGAAGAGTGTCGTGACGAGTCAGCCGATTCGTAGAGCCTTGAAGGGTTTGCTGCTCTCGCTACCAGTCCGGGCATTGATGATCCCGCCAATGCGAATCGTCGACGCCCTTGGTCGAGGCACCATCGTGACGTGGTTCTGCCGAAGGGTGGGCAGAGGTGGCTGAGCTCGTCGCCAAACTCCGGGCGGCGTTGAAGAAGCCCTGGGTCAACTTCCTGGTTGTTTCCGTGGGAGTGGTGCTAGCGCTCGCGGTAGCCGCGGGGGTGATCCGGAGCAATTGGAGCCAGTTTCAGACCTTCTCGTGGCAGCTGCGCCCCCTTCCGCTGGCCGGAGCCGCGGTGGCGCTGACGGTTTCGTTTGGGCTGAACACACTTACCTGGCATTTCATCAGTCATACGTTTGGCTGCGACGCGGGCTTCTGGACAGATGTCGAAATCTACAGCTTCTCAGCAGTCATTCGCCGCCTACCAGGGCTCGTCTGGCAGGTAGTGGGCCGCACCTACCTCTACAAAAAGGTCAACATGGACCTTGCTGTGCCCCTTTGGGGCTCCGTGTGGGAGGTCTTCGTGCAGTTTGCCTCGGGGGTGCTGCTGACCAACGCAGTCCTGGCGTCATCTCCTGCGTTGCGGACTTTGTTCCCCGGGGGTGTATGGTGGGGCGTTCTCCTTCTGCCCGTCGCATGGCTGGTCGCGCGGCCCAGGACTCTGGCCTCTGCAGCAAGCGCGCTGCTGCCGGGAGCGGACCAGAAATTGCCGCTCCGAAGCCGGCAGATCATAGGTTGGATCGCCCTTTACGGTGCCAGCTGGGTGCTCGGTGGTGCGATCTTGTTTCTGGTGGCTTGTGCCTACAGTCCGCAAAGCTGGACCCTGGTATGGGTGTGCGTCGGGCTCGTTGCGGCCTCGGGCGTTCTCGCCCTGCTGGTGGCGCCTATACCTGGTGGGTTGGGCATCCGCGAGGCGTCCCTCATGCTGCTTATGAGGCCTTACGTTGGTGCGCCCGTGGCAATCGCTTCAGCCTTGACGTTTCGCTTGCTGCTGCTGGTCGGGGAGATGGTAATCGCGCTGCTTGTGTTCGGTGCCGTTCAGTCAGCTGGTCACTTCGCACGAACTGGACCCAATACTCCGTAAGTAGTATTGACCTGGAGCGCTTGCCGACGTATACTTTGAATAACTTGACAGAAATGCTGTACATCGCATGCTCATTTGGGAGCATCTAGTCAACCTTAGAGGAGGTCATAGATGAAAAGGGTCGTAAGCGCAGCCCTGATCGTATTCGTTCTTGCAGCACTAACCGTCAGTGCCGCAAACGCTCAGCTCACCACGGTAACCAGCTTCCAGGTCCAGAACCTAAGTGGGGACACCGCCAACCTGCAGATCGTCTTCTACGATGCTAACGGGGATGAAGTCAGCGCCGCGACGGTTTCCGATACCATAGCGGGCAACTCGTCCAAGCTGTACACGCAGGGCAACAACACGGATCTGCCCTCGGGTTTCAATGGATCGGTGGTGATTAGCGCTGACCAGGAAGTCGCTGCCATTGGTGTCCAGAAGACGGCAAACAACGACGACTCACAGCAGTACCAGGGCACCTACAGCGGCTTCGCGGGTACCCAGGCAGCGGAGACCTTCTACATCCCGACGGTGATGAAGGCGTTCTACGGCTACACCACGGAGATCTCCGTTCAGAACGCTGGTTCGAGCAACGTGGATGTCAACGTCTCCTACAGCGGCGGGCAGAGTGACTCCACTACTGGCCTGAAGCCGGGCGAGGCGCACCGTTTCGACAATGCCGACACCTCTGGCATGGCGGACGGGTTCATCGGTTCCGCGACTATCTCCGCGACGGGGGGCCCCATCGTGGCGGTGGTGAACCAGGTGAACGAGGCTGCATTGGAAGAGCAGACCTATGAGGGGTTCTCCGCGGCGGGTGCCGGGACCGAGCTGTACACCCCGGTCCTGATGCGTAATTTCTACCAATACAACACCTCCATCAAGGTGCAGAAGATCGGAAGCGGCTCGACTGACGTCACGATCACATACTCGAATGGCCACGCAGAGACTCAGACCCTGACGGACGCGTCCGATTCCTACCTGTTCACTCAGCAGAACGAGACCAACCTGCCAGCCTCGTGGCTTGGTTCTGCTACGATCACGTCCACATCGCTGGATATCATCGCCGTGGTGAACCAGCAGAATACGACGACGGGTAAGGCAGCCAGCTACAACGGTTTCGCGCAGGCAGCTGCACGCTTCGTCGGCCCGAACGTGATGAAGAGCTTCTACGGGTTCAACACCTCGGTTCAGGTACAGAACCTAGGGTCCTCGACAACGTGCACGGCCTCGTTCTCGAATGGGACGAGCCAGACCTCGAGCACATTGGCCCAGGGCCAGACCTACTTGTTCACGCAGGGCAACAACAACGACCTCGGATCCAGCTTCGCCGGGAGCGTTGACCTCACCTGTGGCGGGGAGGACTTCGTGGCCGTCGTCAACCAGGAGGGACCGACAGGTCCTGGTGACACGCAGATGGCCTACAATGCGATTCCTGCTCCGTAGCGACGCTTTCGTCACCTAGCAGGTTCAACCCCCGAAAGAGACCACGGCGCGTGGTCTCTTTCGGGGTGGAGCATTCTATGACCATCGAGCGCAGTGATCTGCCACTTCATTACAACCAGGGACGGCCAACGCAGCGCCGTTCTGGAATCGTTGGCGCAGTTTGCGCCGTCCATTAGCCCCGCTTATGTCCTAGAGGAGGGACCACTGTGAGAAAAATAGTCAGCGCAGTACTGATTGCCATCGTCCTGGCCAGCCTGGCGGCAGGGGCCGCGAGCGCTCAGCTTAGTACAGTCACAAGTTTCCAGATCCAAAACCTGAGCGGCGATACCGCTACCGTGAGGATCATGTTCTACGACCAGACTGGCGACGAGGTAGCGACAGCCACCGTCAGCGATACCATCGCCGGCGATGGGTCCAAACTGTACACTCAGGGGAACAATGACGACCTACCGTCAGGATTCCTGGGCTCGGTGGTCGTCTCGGCGGATCGGCCGGTGGCTGGCATGACTGTCCAGAAGACAGCCAACGCTGATGAGAGCCGGCAGTACCAGGGAACCTATGGCGCCTTCCGTGAGTATCAAGCGGCAGACACCTTCTATCTGCCCACGATCATGGACGCCTTCTACCAGTACACAACGGAGGTATCGGTCCAGAACGCCGGTTCCACTGACGTGGATGTCTTACTGTCCTATACCGGCGGCTACACCGACTCGGTCGCAGGACTGAAGCCTGGCGAGGCGCACATCTTCGACAACGCGGCCACAGCTGGGATGCCAGAAGGCTACATTGGATCCGGGGTCGTCACGGCTTCTGGAGGCGAGGTGGTGGCGATTGTTAATCAGATCAACGAAGAAGCTGTGGAGGAGCAAACCTACCAGGGCTTCTCGCCGGACGGCGGCGGCATGAATCTGTACGTGCCTCTCCTGATGCGCCAGTTCTACGGCTACTACTCCTCCGTCAAGGTACAGAAGGTGGGCGCCGGTTCGACCGATGTCACGATCACGTACTCGAATGGCTACTCGGAGACTCAGACTCTGACGGACGCTTCTGACTCCTACCTGTTTACTCAGGGCAACGAGACCAACCTACCCGAGCCGTGGATTGGCTCGGCCGTCATCGAATCGTCCTCGCTAGACATCATTGGGGTGGTTAACCAGCAGAACGCGGACTACCCAAGAACGATGGACGTCGCACCGCCGTGGTCCGGGAAGGCAGCCAGCTACAACGCGCCGACGGCTGGCGCCACGCGATTCGTCGGTCCCAACGTGATGAAAGACTTCTACGGGTTCGACACGTCCGTTCAGGTCATGAACACGGGGGCTTCCACAACCTGCACAGCTTTGTTCTCCAACGGAACAAGCCAGACCTCGCCTACGCTCGGGCAGTACGAGACACACTTGTTCACACAGCATAACAATCCCGACTTAGGTCCGAGTTTCATTGGCAGCGTCGTGCTTGACTGCAACGGTGAGGAGTTTGTCGCCGTCATCAACCAGGAGGGGCCGACCGGACCGGGTGACACGCAGATGGCCTACAACGCGATTGCGGCACCAGTCGAGCCGGAATAGTCGCCCGCACACGTAGATTGGATAGCGCCGAAAGGGACCACCCTGTCGTGGTCCCTTTCTTTGATTGGTTTCACTTGATGGGCTTTTTTGCCGGGAGGTAGTTAGAGCAGTGACGAGCAGTGTTCGTCTTTTCCTTGCACTCGCAGTCTTAGGGCTAGTGGCCACCTCCGTCGGCTGTGCCCGGCAGGAGGCCACGCCAACCCAGTCTCCGATCCAGACGCCCGTGGCGGAGTCCACCGACTCGGCAACCCAAGCATTCGAGTCTCCTTTGGAAGAGCCTACGGCTGTCAGCGAGACAGGGAGGCCTTCCTGCCTGGAGTTGATTGAGCCCGAAGGGAACACAGTCTGCGGCTACGTGGTTCACGCCGACACAGGAGACCCCATCACCGGCAGACCCGTGTTCCTGGCCGAGGCAGTGTTTTCGGACGACAACAGAATCGTACTGGCGGCGTTGGACCGAGAGCGCGCACCGCAGGGCACGACCAATGAGAATGGTATGTTCTATGTGAAGGACGTACCCGCCGACCTGTACTTCCTTCAACTGGATGAGTACCCCAAGCCCATCATGTTGCATGATCCGGAGAATCCGTCGGATGATCTCATTGTCGATTGGCGAGACGACGGAGGCGTCGTTGGTCTGGGCGTCATCCCCGCACGGGTCTTAGAACCCTGACCCAAGGCCGTCCGCTCGGGGGAGCAGTAGTCGGGTTCCACTGAGCTTGGGGGTCGTGCGACACGTCACGCGGCGTGTCGAGCCGAAGACGCACAACGTTAGCAGTTAGGGACTGCGTATCTGGTGTGAGTTCATCACGGAAGGAGCGCCGTGATGACCGTCAGCCCAGCGCTTCGTGCAATCCAAGTACATCCGGTACCGCGCTTCTTGTCGGTCTTCTCGATCCAGACCACGAAGCCCTGCACAGTCGCTTTTGTTCATAGCCTGGGCTTCCACATCAAAGCCAACAATCGCTAGCTCTCGCGTTAGCATCTCATCATCGTAGACAAAGCGATGCCCCCATGCGCGCATCCCGTGGTTGAGGATCTCCGCGAAGTAACGGGTTCCGTACTGGCTGCCGTACCACGCAAGGAACCTCTGAGAACGGTCCACGTAGTCTTCGGCCAGGACTCGCAAGTTAGGCGTGAGAAGCCGCATCGTGCCACCGGGGACCAGGATTCGGTGGCATTCGCGCAGCAACCGTTTCCCGTCGGGAAGGGTCAGGTGTTCGAGCACGTCCTCTGAGTAAATGAGGTCAACCGTCTGGTCAGGAAGAGGCATGGCCCTGCAGAGGTCGAGGAGAACATCAGGGCCGGGCGAGGATGGAAGGAGATCGATGTTGATCCATCCGGCGAAAGGGCGCCCGCCGCAACCAAGATTCAGGCGGACTTTGCCTTGCGGAGCCGCGGCGACAAGCGACCGCAACCGGTGAGCCTGCCAGGGCCGTATCAGAGGTGAATTAACGGCTACCGTCGCTGCAGCACGTGCAAGTGCCACTAGGCGGGTTTCCCACAGCATAGCGCATCCCCGGACTCTGCGCAGTGAGAGTCGGATTCTGAGCCATCGAGGCAAGGCGAGGGCACGATAGACCAGACCATGGACGGTGTCACATACCCACGGTGATCGCCTCGCGCATCCCCTCAAACGTCTTCGCGCCGATACCGGAGACCTCCTGAATCTCCTCAATCGTCTCGAACGGCCCATTCGCCTCTCGGTAGGCCACAATGCGCTGAGCGGTCACTTCGCCCACACCGGGTAACGTCTCCAGTTCCTCCGCAGTCGCCGTGTTGATGTTGACTAGCCCGGTTCCGTTCTGCTCCAAGGGCCCACCAGAGACCACAGGCGGCGGATCCGCCTCGCCCACCCTGCGCACGTGCAGATGCTGCTGGTGCTGCAGCTCCAGCGCCAGGTTGATACACTCAAGATCCGCATCGGCGGTGGCCCCACCCGCCGCGCCGATAGCGTCCTCCACCGTAGCGCCAACGGGTAACTCGCACACGGAGGCATTCGCCACGGCACCGCTGACGTAGACTCGAATCGGAGCCGGCGTGGGTGAAGGGGGAGGGGTCGCCGTAGGGAGCGGCGTAGAGATCGTGATCGCTTCGGATGCGGCGGGCCCCCGTCCGGCGCGGTAGCCTACGGCGAAGGCCGCCGTCGCCAACAGGACGGAGCAGAGGAGAACGAGGCCAATCAATCTAACGGTCCGTTGGTCCATCGGGTCCGCTCCGTCCAGACGAGCTGGTGCGTCACTCAGAACGGCTTCTGCAGCACCTCCAGCAGCAGCCGGACACCATTCTCCACGTCGCGCTCGTCCACCATCTCCGAGGGTGAATGGACGTAGCGACTTGGGATCGAAAGACAGCCTGCCGGAACCCCGGCACGCACCAGCTGGACCGCCGCCGCGTCGGTTGTCCCCCGCTCAAGAACCTCCAGCTGATGGGGAATCCCCGCCTCCTCGGCACGCTCCACGAGCAGCCGGCGAACCATCGGATGGGCGATCATACCGCTATCCTTCACCTTCACGGCCGGGCCTTGTCCCAACTTCACCGCCATGGGCTTCGATTCGGGGGTGTCGCCGGTGGTCGTAACGTCAACGGCAACGGCCACATCGGGGTCGATGCCGTAGGCCGACGTCTGCGCGCCTCGCAGCCCGACCTCCTCCTGTACCGCGAAAACGACATAGACCTCGTGGGGCGTGTGTTCGAGGCGGCGGACGAGCTCGACCAGCACGGCGCATCCAATGCGGTCATCCATGGCCTTCGACACGAGACGCGTTCCCTGAGCCAGGAAGGGCCGGACGAAGACCGCTGGATCACCAACCTGAACGGGACAGTCGTCCTTGCTGGTGGCACCAACGTCAATGAAGAGCTGATCCAGCTTCGGTATCTTGTCGGTATCGTCGCGCTTCTCATCGACACCGATCACGCCCATTCGTCCATCCTCGAACATGACCCGTGAGCCGATACACGTGAGGCTGCTTACCCCGCCAATGCTCGTGAACCGGGCGAATCCCTCGTCGTCGATGTAGGTCACCATGACGCCGATCTCGTCCATGTGGGCGTCCAGGAGCACGCGCTGCCCTCCCCCATCGCCCTCCATGTGCGCGATCAGACTTCCCATCGCGTCGACCCTAACCTCATCCACCAACGGCTCGACCTCGGCTCGGATTACGTCGCGAACCTGCTCCTCCCTGCCCGAGGGCCCGTAGCTCTCTACCAGCTTGCGAATTAGATCTTTCATCCATTCCTCTTTTTGCTCAATAATCCAGTGACCGTGGCACTGCCAGCAGCCATCGGGAAGCTCTGACATAAGATCCGCACGTTCTTACCCCCCAGAGAGCCATCACGCCAGTGTCGCCCGCGTCAGGCGTCCAAGTGCTGACCGCATCAGGCGCACCGTATTCTCAAAGTCCTCCAGGTTCAGCATAGCCACCGGGCTGTGTATGTAGCGCGACGGCACGGACACTGTGGCACACGGGACCCCCTCCCGGGCTAGATGGATCACGCCGGCGTCGGTCCCTCCAAGGCCCGGCTGCTTGAACTGGTGGGGGATGTCCAACTCGTCGGCCGTGCCGGTCAAGAGACGGACCAAACGCCGGTCCGCGATGAACGAACGATCCATGACGGTGATCGCCGGCCCTTTGCCAAGCTCCGTCGTCGGGCTTTCATCCTTCTCCTTGGGAATGTCATCGGCGATGGTACCCTCCAAAGCGAAGGCGCAGTCCGGGTCAATCGCGTAGGCGGCCACTCGAGCGCCGCGCAGCCCCACCTCTTCCTGAACGGTGAATACACCGTGCAGATCGAAGTCGAAGCACTCCCCGCGTAACAGCTCAACCAAGACCGCGCAGCCCGCCCGATCATCGAAGGCCTTCCCAGTGACTGTTGGGCCGAGCTCACGATAGCGGGTGGTGAAGGTCGCATAGGTACCCACGGGCGCTGCCTCCTGCGCTTCGCCCTTCCCCTTGGCACCAATATCGATAACCAGGTCCTCGATCTTCGCCACCTTCTCCATCTCACCGGACTCCGTCAGGTGGATCGGCTTGACCCCGATCACACCAGGTGTACGCTCCGGGCCCACGGCGAGGAGCGTACCGGGGAGCAGCCGCGCGTCGATCCCGCCCACTGCCTGCACCTTCAGCATCCCTTTGTCGTCGTGATCGACGATCATCAGGCCGATCTCGTCCATGTGGGCAGCCACCATCACGCGCATTGGCTCATCGCCGGCGCCGCGTTTGACCGTCAGCAGGTTACCAAGGGCATCAATCTTGACCTCGTCCACGTGATCCTGAATCGCCTCAAGCAGGATGGATCGAACATCGTCCTCGTTGCCGGAGACGCCAAACGCCTCGGAGAGTTCTCTCAGGATCATGACCCTTCTCCCATCTTCCACGCGATCTCATCCA
>Ga0180434_10003329_pt1 | contig 20593 bp, 12 predicted proteins | sample SS_ome_7_FD_132453 | JGI IMG/M metagenome (GOLD analysis project Ga0180434, IMG submission 132453) | Hypersaline lake sediment archaeal communities from the Salton Sea, California, USA - SS_1_D_2 metaG | ecosystem: Environmental > Aquatic > Non-marine Saline and Alkaline > Hypersaline >...
TCCCCGGTATCTCGAGTTCGGCCCGGATGGCAACCTGTACGTAACCAATCTGTACGCCGATAATGTGACGCGCTACGACCCCACGGACGGACATTTCATCGATGTGTTCGCTTCTGACAGGCTCGACGAGCCCACGGGATTGGTCTTTCGGCGTGCCGATTGACACCGTGTCCTACGTTTTCCCGATGCCCCGCTGCCTTGGTCGAGAGCGGCGGGGCATTCCGTTGCCAGTCCCAACCCGGGCCTGGTACTCCGGCTGCGGCACGGCGTGCAAGATCACTCGGCGTACTTGCCGTTCTCCACGATTGGGCACCAGTGGTCGCGCCATTCGGCGGGCGTTGGGTACAACGTCTCGCCGCCATTGACTGTGACCTCGCGCACCTGGAGATTTCGATCGACAACCAGCGTAGCACCGCCTCCGTGGTTTTCCGGTCGTCCGATGCCGATCTGAAACCAGGGACCAGAGTCATCCGGCACCGAATGCGGCGCGGGGGATACGCTCCCAATGTTCGCTATCTCAGACGATTCAGGTTTGACGTGCCCGGTCTGTCCCCCCCCCTGCGTAGACTGTCGCGGATGTGCCCGGAAGATTGAGGAAGGCATACGCGTACGGGACGGCCGGTGGGACGCCCGGAATAACCTCGCCGCATGCCGGCCCCATGCCGTCCATCGCATTCGGATCAAGAACCATCATTACACTCACCAAGGTCCAGTCCGCCAACCGCACACGTTCAACACGCAGGTTATCGTCTGCGCAATACAGCAGATTGTTGTAACCCCAAGCCAGGATGGCCGGCCGATGGCCGCGAAAGAAGTCCTCCTCTATTCGAAGACCACTGATGCCACCTGGATGCCGAAACGTCGACCGGACCTCCTGTGTACGCGGGTCGATGATCGAGATCCGCGTGGGGTACCTGTTTTTGTCACCGGCGACGGCCAGCAGCTCCTCGCCGGGTTCGGCATCGAGGTTGGCCGCTGCGAGACGGCGGCAATTCCATTGGGTCGGCGGACCGCAATCAGGCCACTGTCGTTCGTCAGAGAGGTCCATAGGCCAGCGTTCTGTACCGTCGGCATCAAACAGGAACAGACTTTCTCCAGCGAGCGGGGCCACAAGCGCGGCGGCGACCGCTAAGCTACCGTTCCCGGCGAGGTGTACGAGCTCAGCGTGTGCCGTTTCAACTTCGCGTGGGAACTGATGAAACAGGCTTGTGGTTCCGTCTGCGTATTTGGCCCAGATGTTGGTCACGTCCGGGTCGCCGGTCCAGACGTCCACGATTACCGGTGCTGCGCCGTCTCCAGGCGCAGCTCCCCCGAGCCACCGACGAAGCCGGTCCCACGACAACACCCAGACCGATACTACGACGAACGCGAGCCCTGCCAGTATCAGTCCACGCCGTGGGCGCCGCGGCGCTGGAACTTGCACGCGCTCGCCAGTTTCCAGCGCCGTTAGTGCCTCCTTTGCCGACGCCAGGCGGTTTCCTGGCTCCTTTGCCATCAGACGCAGCGCGAGGCTCGCCAGGACCGGATCGACACCCTGGTTGAACGTCCGCGGCTCCGGTGCATCGGTGTTCAGGATCTGGTGGATTACGGCGCTGGGAGTGTCGGCGCGGAACGGTGTGCGGCCGGTGAGCATTTCGTAGAGGACGACGCCGGCCGAATACAGGTCGGCGCGGTGGTCGATGTGCTCGTCGCCGCGGGCTTGTTCGGGGGACATGTATTCGGGGGTGCCGAGGATCGAGTCGCCGAGCGTGACGCGCGTCTGGGCGGTGATCATGCGGGCGAGGCCGAAATCGGCGAGCTTTACGATTGACGATTGACGATTGGGGATTGACGATTGCGGGGCGGGGAGGTCGGCCGGCGCTCGGCCGGTACGGGGCCCGGCCGCTACATTCTCTCTTCGTGCCTCCGTGCCTTCGTGGCTCGCTCGCCGGCCAGCCGTCGATCAGGATGTTCGAGCTCTTCACGTCACGATGGATCAGGCCGGCGTTGTGGGCGGCGGCGAGGGCTTCCAGCAGTTGGCGGAAGATGTGGCGGACGGTCTCGGGATTGCGGATTGACGATTGACGATTGGGGATTGGGGATTGGAGATTGGGGATTGGGGAATCGGCGGGGGATGATCGTCGGGCAGGGAGACCCGACGCTACCCGGCCGGTGCGGGGCCCGGCCGCTACAGGCTCCTTGGCGCCCTTGGCGTCTTGGCGGTTGACTCCGCCCGCTGACGGCTGATAGCTCTCCATAATCGCGTCGGCCAGCGAGGGGCCGTCGATGTACTCCATCGCCAGGAAGTGCACGCCGTGATGCTCGCCGATCGCGTGGATGGTGACGATGTTTGGATGTCTAAGAGCGGCGGCGGCTTTGGCCTCGCGCGTGAAGCGCTCCAATGCGACGCGGTCGTCCGCCAGCTCGGGGCGCAGGATCTTGAGCGCGACGGTGCGGTTGAGGCTTTCCTCGTACGCTCTGAGGACGACGCCCATCCCGCCGCGGCCGACGAAGCTGAGAATCTTGTAAGCGTCGAGCTCCGCCAGATAGCGTGGGTCTTCGCTTCTGGTCAGCAGACCCTGGGCGATGAGCGCGTCAATCTTGTCGGCGGTCGGGCGCAATTCACCCAGCAGTGCGAGGTGTTCGCGCAGGTCGTCGGCCAGGTCCGCGTGTTCCGCCAGCAGCTCAGCCTCGCTGACGTTCTCGCCGCACGCTCGGTGCGTGAGGAATTCGTCGAGAATCTGCCCGATGCGCGCTTCGCGCGCGTCGTCATCCAGAGTTCGCGTCTGCTCGTCCGACATGGTTCGCGGAGATGCCCCTGCACCTCGAAACTCAAATGTCGCACATCATCATAACGGATGGGCGTCTGGTTTGCAGCCTGAAAATGCGGCCCGGCGCTCGGTCGGGCAGATGGCACGCTCGTCCGGCTGGCTGGTATTCTAGAGCGGTTTCAAGAACTCTGTAGCGTTCGACCTCCGTGTCGGACGTCGAATGCCGGTGGTTCTCGGCGGCCGACCGGGGCGTTGGCCGCTACACCATTACTAAGAGCGGTGGGACTTTCCATCGGACCGGCGGCGGCGCAGCAACGGGAAGCCGCAAAGCAGCAGCGCCAGCGTGGCCGGCTCGGGGATGATCTCGACCCAGGTCTCGCCGAGCGTTCCCGTAACGATCGTGTTCGCGTCGGGGCCACCCCAGACGGTTGTCTCCAGGAGCGGAGAGCCGCCTGAGAGGGCGATGTCGACGAGTGTGCCGGCTGTCGGCGTCAGCGCGGTGAACTCGAACGTGGTGAGCAGGATGCCGCTGGGCGAGACCTCGATCGGGCCGCCCAAGGGTGCCCAGGCGCGGTAGTAGCCGTCGCCGTCCTGGGGCGGGACGGTCTCGTTGAGCCCATAGAGATCGTCGGGCGGAAAGCCGGAGGTAAGCAACTCGACCGCGCCGCTGTGGTCCAGGCCGTCGAGCTGCAGGTAGATCGGGTCCCAGGTGAAGACCATGTCGAGCGCGCGAAAGAGCTGGAGCTCCTCGGGGTTGGTGTAGGCCCACAGTCCCAACGCAACCGGGTCGCCAACCTCGACCGTCAGCGACAGCGGCCGCCATTCGAGATTAATCAGCTCCTCGCCCGCCATCGCAGTCGCCGACGTCAGCGCCGTGAGCGCCAGAACGGCGGCAAGGGCCGACCATCCGCGTAGATGCTTCCTTCCCAACGTCAAACCCATTCTCCGCAGAGCATCGTGGTAAACCGCCCGAGGCGGCGCGTGGCACTCTCCACTGCCACGCGCCGCCGTGCTCCTTTCCTCACCGTCACACGCCCCTCACGCGTGGACGGCTTACGGCCGGCGCAGCTCCAAAGCCGGGGCGGGCAGTTCCCCGCCCATCCCGTCGCCATCGGGCACCGCCGGTACGATCTCAAACAGGCCGGGGCCGTCTGGTCGGGCACCGTTCAGGAACGCAACGATGTCGGCCTGGTCGACCCAGCCGTCGTAATTCAGGTCGGCCACGGCGAGCTCGGGCAGGCCGAGCTCGTCGAGCTCGGCGACCGAGATCTGCGACCGCGGCCCACCACCAGCACCGAGCAGACCACAGCAGGCGCTCTCATCCACATACAGGAAGTACGTCTGGATGAAGGTGAAGTCCGCGGAAGTCACCTCGCCATCTCCGCTGAGGTCGGCGTGCGGCCACGGTGTAGTGCACGTGGTGTCACCGGTGCCGTAGTTGACGGCCCAGTTGTTGATGAAGACGGCGTAGTCCATGATGTCGACGAACTGCGGCGGGGCATAGGGCGGCACGTCGTCGAAGAGGTTGCCGCCGATCAGCGAGTCATCGTCGCCGCCGCCACCAGAGGCGTCCGTGAAGTCGGCCACATATCGGGTACCGACGATTCCGAACGCGTCGACGTCGGTCCGCCAGAGGGTATGCAGGCCGTCGCGAGCCCGGACGCAATCGTACACGCCGCAGGGAACCTCCACGGAAACCGCGGTGGCCAGGCCGCTTGTGAACGTGATTTCCTGCTCGACGGTCTCAGCCGTCTGGGTGGTGCAATCCCAGAATTCGAACGTGATGCAGCGCGTCAGCGCTACCTCGGCAATCGCTTTCAGCTCGATATCGAGGACCACCTCGTTGTAGTCGCTGACCGTGACGGTCTGGAGCTCGCTGCCGGTGTTGCCGCACTCGTCGGTTGTCTCCCAGGTAATCGTGGTGACACCCTGCGGGTAGGGATCGGTCAGCTCGAGCGCATCGCTGCGGGTGCCGGTGACCGTCAGCGTGACCGTGCAATTGTCAACGGCGGTGGCGGTTCCAGGGTCAACCACCGCGGTGCACAGACCGGCGTCGGCGTAGACATCCACGTCGGCCGGCGGCGTGACCACCGGGGCCTCGCCGTCGACGCGCGTGCTGTAGTCAAAGAGGCTGAAGTTGCCGCATTCGTCGGTCACGGTCACGGTCACGACGGCGCTGCAATCGCCAATCGTTCCCGCGCTTACGACGATATCGTTCGGATCCGAACAGTTGTCGTTCGGATCGGTGGTCGCGGCGATCGCCGCCGCCTCCGCCTCGGCCACCGACGCGTAGCACGTGTCGATCGTGCCGGCGGTGGCGGTGGGCGCGACGTTGTCGACGCGCGTGTTGTAGACGTAATCGGTGAAGTTGCCGCACTCGTCGGTGACTGTCACGGTCACGACGGCGCTGCAATCGCCGACCGTCGCGACCGAAATGACGAGGTCGTTCGGATCCGAGCAGTCATCCGTCGGATCGGCAGTGGCCGCGATCGCCGCCGTCTCGGCCTCGGTCGCCGTGGCATAACAGGCCTCGATCGTGCCCTGTGTTGCCGTGGGTGCGGTACCGTCGACCCGTGTGTTGTACACGTAATCCGTGAAGTTCCCGCACTCGTCGGTCACCGTCACCGTCACGACCGCGCTGCAATCGCCGACGGTGGCAGCGCTCAGGACAATATCGTTGGGATCCGAGCAGTTGTCCGTCGGCGCGGTCGTCGCGGCGATCGCGGCCGTTTCGGCCTCGGCGATCGTCGCATAGCAGGCGTCGATCGTACCCTGGGTTGCCGTTGGTGCGGTAGCGTCGACCCGCGTGTTGTAGACGTAGTCAGTGAAGTTCCCGCATTCGTCGGTCACCGTCACGGTTACCGTCGCGCTGCAATCGCCAACGGTGGCAGCGCTCAACACAATGTCATTCGGATCCGAGCAGTTGTCCATCGGCGCGGTCGTCGCGGCAAGCGCGGCCGTTTCGGCCTCCGCTGCGGTTGCGTAGCAGGCGCCAATGGTGCCTTGCGTTGCGGTCGGTGCGGTGTCGTCGATTCGGGTGTTGTAGACGTAGTCCGTGAAGTTGCCACATTCGTCGGTCACGGTCACCGTCACGGCGGCGTCGCAATCGCCGACAGTGCCCACTGAGATGACAATGTCATTCGGATCGGTGCAGTCGTCCGAAGGGTCGGTGGTTGCCGCCAGCGCGGCGGTTTCCGCCTCGGCGACCGTGCTGTAGCAAGCGTCAACGGTCCCCTGCGTCGCGGTAGGCGGGGTTCCGTCAACCCGCGTGTTGTAGACGTAGTCCGTGAAGTTCCCGCATTCGTCAGTCACGGTCACGGTTACCGTCGCGCTGCAATCGCCCACGGTGGCGGCGCTCAACAAAATGTCGTTCGGATCCGAGCAATTGTCGGTCGGGTCCGTGGTGGCCCCGATCGCGGCCGCTTCGGCCTCGGCAACCGACGCGTAGCAGGCGTCGATCGTGCCCGGCGTCGCGGTCGGCGCTATATCGTCGATCCGCGTATTGTAGACATAATCAGTGTAATTCCCGCAGTCGTCGGTGATGGTAACCGTTACCGCCGCGTCGCAGTCGCCGACTGTGGCAACTGTAATGACAAGATCATTCGGATCGGTGCAGTTGTCCGAAGGATCGGTGGTTACCGCCAGCGCGGCGGTTTCAGCCTCGGCCACCGTTGCGTAGCACGTATCGATGGTGCCCTGCGTGGCGGTGGGCGCAACCTCGTCGACCACGTCCAGGCCGACGAGCAGCGGGTACACCGGTGTGCTGGTGTCATCGCCCAGGCGGCTCGGCGGGTTGTGCGAGCGGAAGACGACCAATGCGCTCTCCGAACAGATCTGCGTCAACGCTTCGAACGTGATCACCGCCATCATCGTATCATCTGACGTACCGCTACCACCCTCCGGAATGCCGACGGCGTAGTCGATCTTCGCCGCTGGTTCGTTCACATCGCTGAAGACAACGGTCGTGAACGGCGGGTCGCCGGTCGTGATGCTCAGAAAATCCAGCACCGTGTTGTCGTACCGCAGGAAGAACTGTCCGCCGACGATCGTCTGCGTAATATCGCGCATCCAGATCCCGACGGTCACGGTCTCGCCCACGCTGTAGCAGTCGGAATCCGCCTCGAGCGTCAGCCGAGGGAAGCTGTCCAGCCAGGGGCAATAGTCCACTTCATCGCTGACCGCCCCGCCCAGCTCGCCCGTGTTCTCGGCGACGGCGTTCAACATCTCGGCAACCGTGTAGTCGTCGCACGTCGCCAGCGTCACCTCGTTCGTACCGCTGTCGACATCCTCGGGCCCGTCGGCGGACTGCCACCAGTTGTTTTCGGCGTCGAGCGTCCCGGTCGCCAGGTTCAGAACCGCGTAATCCGAATGATGAACAAACGCGTTGCCCTGAATCACAACGTCGGTTCGAGTGGACAGATCCCCGTACTTCGCGCAGATGCCGTTCACCCCGTCGTGCAGGACGTTGTCCTGGATGGTTATCGTGGCGGGAATATTCCCGTGCGGATTCTCCTGGCCCGCATACAGACGTATGTCGCTGTAGCCGCTGGCGTTCTCGATATTGGCGTTCCAGACCTCGTTTTCGAGAACGTCGATCGTATCGGTGCAGTACGCGTCGACTTGAATCCCCGCGCGCTGCACGTCATGCACCTTGCAGCCCTGCACGACCGCAATGTTCGCCTGGATCAACAGAATCCCGCCGTAGTTCGTCGGTCCAACCTCGCAGTACCGGATGGTCAGGTTGTCCATGTTTTCCGGCCGCATGCCGGACCAGGTACCCGTAGCGTCCGTCGAGAAGGTGCAATCCTCGATCAGCCAGCCGGAGCAAGGCGGCCAGGTGTGGTCCGGGTGATACGCGCCGAAGCCGTGGCCCGACACCCCGTCCACAGTCACGTCTCGCACCGTTACGTTATCGATCTCCCCGTTGATCACCTCGATCCCGGCGTTCCCGTTCAGATCGCTGGCGTTGCTGTTCTGCAAGGTCACATTCCGAAGAATCGCTCCGTCGCAGCCGGTCTCGAACGTCACGGCGGCACGGACCATGTCGGCGCCGGCGTACGGACCCTCAAACTCTGCCCCATTCGGGTCGATGACCACCGCCCCGCTTCCCACCACCGTCACCGATTTCGTGAAGCGCACCTGCTCATTGTACGTTCCCGCCGCGACGTTGATCTGATCGCCGGCCACCGCGTCGTCGATCGCGTCCTGGATGCTGCAGTAGACGACGGCGTACGGATCGGGCTGGCCCGAGCCGGAGACACACCCCGCATCATTGACGTCAACAGCGATCGTCCCCGCCCAAGTCGTGCACACGCACAACCCCAGCGTGGCAAGTGTGCCAAGAATCGTCCTCATCCTGTACCTCTCCTATACACTGAACCATCCTCACAAGCATGTGGCCTGCCCGGGCAATCGGCAGAACACGCCGGTTCAGAAGATCGCGATTAGTCCCTCACGAATTGCGCGGCGGGCCGCACAATACCCAGACATGGGTACATTCTAGCGGTTTCGCGCGCTGATTTGTTGGGTTTTTCCCACCCCACACCGCGGGTTTTCGAGCGCCGACTGCTGGGAACGTCCGCCCGGCTGCCCGCTCAGATCACCGGGCCAAACCGTTGTCGGCGTCCTGGTAACGAGTGCGGAAGTCGAGCCCGGCAGCACCGTAAGGTGCCTGGAATACGTTGGTTGTGTCGCGGAGGGATCAGTCCAGGCCTGATAAAGCATCCCCGGTTCCGCTGGGTCCGGCGTTAGGTGGCTTCCTCACCTTCTGCCGGCGCTGCCTCCTCGGCTTGCTCGAGCGCCGCCCGCCGTGCCTCTGCCGCCGCATGAAACTCGCTCAGCAGCCGGCGCTGCACGTCGGCGGTCGGCCTAGCCTTGAGATGACGCCGCGTCAACTCGCTCAGCAGTGAGCTGTCGGCAGCCGGCACACGTTCGAGGTCTTCGCACAGGTTGGCGATCCGCTCGAGCAGCATCGGTGAGCAATCCTCTGTAAGCTCGGCCGACAACTGGTCGACCTCGCCGATCCGACCAGCCTCCCAGCGTTGCCGAACAAAGCGCAGCCACGTTCTGAACGGGGAGCGTGCCGGCGTCGAGAGCGACTCCCAGCGGATCACGTCGATTTCGTGGTCGCGTACGACACGTTCGATCTCACTCGGGCTGGCGTCAGCCAGAATGAACTCATACCGTCGCCCGGGCGAAAACTTCAAACCGTACGAGACCGACAGCCGCTGCCGTCTGGCCGCCGGCGTCGCACTCAGCACCAACCGCAAGACCGCACGCGGCGACGGCGCCCCGACCACGAGCGTCCGCCGCTGCGCCAGCATCGCCGACAGAACGTGCGTGACTTGGTTCAGGTCACGCTTGGGTGGTGTTCCCAGCTGATCCGCGTGTGCGGCCCTGCGATCGTTCTCGGCAGGCAGCGCAATCGGCTCCATCCGCGCTGGCGACGTCCCTGGCAGCTTGCCCTCGGTTTCGCGCAGCACAACGCCTTCAACTTCAAACGGATCGCACCGGAATCGGCGAAAGACCTCCGGTTCCATCACGAGCACCCACGTGAGTACGCGGCACCCACCGCGCCCAGTGTGCTCGGTTCCTCCGTTTCTTGAAAGGAAGATACACCGCCGGCCGCTGTTCAACGCGAAGCTGGCCAGCCCCGTTGCGCGGGGCGAGGAATCGCACAAGCTCCCGTGTGACGGGGCGGACTGCACGAGCTCACGCTTTTCATCCGGCGAGATCCCCCGGCTGGCCGCGACGATTCGGTATCCCTCACCCATCGGCGAGCGAATCGACGTGAAAACCGCCTGCTCGGCGTGCATCACCCTTGCACCGGCCGACGCCGTCACAGCTGCGCCACCATCCATTCGAACGGCTCCAGGACACCGCGCAGGGCAGTGTGCAGCGGGACCGGCGTGACCACGTCGTTATCTCCCGCGGTCGCGTAGGCCAGCGAGCCGACCACGCTGCTGGCGAAGAATTCGACCTTCGAGAATCGACTCTCGCACACGTTCCACAGCCGGTTCAGATTCGCCTCGGCAAACCGCCGCGGGCTGTCGAAGCACTCGGGACAGTAGTCCGCCTTGGTCAGGACGATCGCCACCGGCATGCTGATCCGCTTGCCGCGCTTACATGCGAACATCGTGTCGATGTAGCTCATCATCTTCAGGGCGAAGAAGTCCGGCTGGGCCGAGCCGTTGGCCGCCAGCGCTGCATCCACCAGCAACAAGAGCCCCGACGATTTCTGCAGCAGGTTCTGAATGATGCGAAACGTGGATGGCGACGCCACTTCCGCCGCGATCGCCTCCCCTGCCACGTCCGGCATCACCAGGTCGACCCACTTCGGGCTGCTCCCGCGCTTGCAGACCTGATAATACGTCCAGTTCCACTCATCCGTTTCCATCGGGGTCTTCGGCGGAAACATGCGATAGGCCATGTGGCTGATGACGATCTGTTGTAGATCCACCGAGTACGCCCCGCGCGGGACGGCCTCGAAATCGTTTGCCCGCTGCGAGAGCATGTCCAGCAGAAAGCCCAGGTAAACCGTCTTCCCGACATTACTGTCGCCGAGAATGCTCACCATCCGCGGCTCGCGCTCCTGCGCGTGGGCCTCGTGCACGAGTGCCATCGGTGCGGAACACTGCTTGCAGAGAATCGCGTCGGGCGCGTTGGTCGATTCGCAGATCAGGCACGGCGCGTATTTGGGGCTGGCATCCACCGTCTTCGACACGTCTTCTCCTTACGTTCTCCGCCGTTTGTCAAACCGTTCAGTCTTGCGGCAGGTTCATGGCGCAGCGAAATCCCACGTTGTGCGCGCGCGCCACGCAGCCGAGTCCCGAGCGGAACGCGCTGACTGCCTGCCAGGGAAAGTACGTATCGTACGCCCCGCCCCGGATGACCTTCAGCAACGTCTCGCCCACTACTTGGCGTCCGTCACGGTCGACGGCCTCGAAGTCGGCCGCGGTCCACTCCCAGACATTACCGATCAATTGCAGGACCCCGTTGGGCGCCGCCCCGTCCGGGCAGGCGTTCACCGGGAGCGTACCCCCGTGCCCCGACGCCCAGATGTTGCAACAATTCAGATTCAGGGCATCGCCCCAGGGATAGCGGCGGTGGACGTGGGCACTGCTGCGAATCCGCCAACCCGCCGCCATCTGCCACTCGACTTCGGTCGGCAGGCGGTAGCCGGCCCAGTCGGCGTAGGCCGCCGCCTCGTAGAACGAGATCCCCACGACCGGATGGCTGGCCAGGTCGCGGTGGTGCCGCCCGCCCTGCCAGAAACGCGGTCCCGACTCTCCGGTCCCATCCTTGAAGTCGATCAGGTGCGGCCAGATCTCCTCGGGCCACAGCTCCAAATCCTCGTACGCGCCGGCATCGACAAATAGCTGGTATTCCGCGTTCGTCACGGCGTGTCGGGCGAGCAGGAACGGCTCGGTTTCGCTGTCTTTCTCCGGACTTCCCGGCTGGTCGAAGATCGACATCGCGATCGAGACGAATCCCTCTGGAACCAGCGCGAAGCACTCATCAAGCGCCTGCGATGCTGCGTCGTAGGTCTTCTTGAAATCGGGATGATCGGCCCATTGCCGGCGACCCTGCAGGATTCGGCCAAACCGCCGGGTTTGCAGGGCCTGCCGCAGCGGATCGCCAGTCAGTTTGACCTTCTCGGCAGGTATGTAGGGGCGGTCGGCAGTAATCGCCTGTGAGCTGGCCGAGTCCTTGTTTCGCGAAAACAGTCCTAACGCCATCGTGCTGCCCTCAACACCGCTCCAATCATCCCGCTCCGACGGCCTTGCGCTTGGCATCGCGGCACAGCTTCTGGAAGCGGCCTAGCGACTTGCGAGCCTTGTCATCCGCCGGCTTGGGCAGTTGGCCGTCCGCCTTGCCATCCTTGTCCGTCTCGTAGCGCGGCAGCAAATCGGCCTGCTGTTGAGACAGTCGCTCCAGCTCGCTCTCCAATTGCTTCTGAAGGGCTGCCAGACTCGCCTGGGCCGATTCCAGCTCACGCATCCTGACATCGCAATCCTGCTGCGCGACGCTCAAGCGCGACTGCTGCTCATCCAGCTCACCACGCCGCTCGTCCAGGCTGGATGAGAGCTGCTCGAGTTCGGCCCCGCGCGCCTCGACTTCCTCGACCTTGCTCCGCAGCTCTTCCACTTCCTGCGCCAGCGCCGATTCGCGGGCCGCAAGTGCCCCTTGCCGCTCCTCGAGTTCGGCCTGCCGCCCGTCCAACTGTGCCGAGGCCTCGCTCCTCTCACGCTCACCCGCGGTAAGCTTCGCACGCTGCTCGTCCAACACCGCGGATTGCTTCTCCAACTCGAGCGACGCCGCCGCGACTTGGCTCTCACGCTCCACGACGGCCGCGTCGCGCTCGGTCAGCCCCTTTTCCTGCAGATCGACCTGTCCGGCCCGCTCGGCCAACTCCGCCTGCTGCCGTAGCAGCTCCCGCGTCTGCTCTTCGTAAAGCCTGGTTGCCTCCGCAAGCTGCGCTTCCTGCTCAGCCTGTCGCGCCTCCCGGGTGCTCAGATCTGCTCCACGATTCTCGTACGCCTCGCACAACTCCTGCTCGCGCTGCCCGATCTGCTCCTGCTCCTGCTGCAACCGCCCGTGGTACTCCACCAACGCGTCACGACATTCCGCCAGCGCCGTCGCCCGGGCCGCCAGCAGCTCGCGCAGCGACTGCATCTGCGAGATGACCTCCCGCCCCAACTGCTCGAGTTGGTCCACATCCACCTGTGGGGTTTTACCCGGCGTTTCCGACCTGCGTCGGGGCTCACCTGCCTTGCTGCTCATGCGCTCGTCTCCACCACTGCGTACGCGGTCGCCCCTGATCATCCGCCGCCTTCCGCTCCGCGCGGATCTCCTCGAGCAACTCCCGCACACTCCGCTGGTTGTTGCTCAGCCGGCGTTTCACCCGGATCGCAGTCGCCGTTTCCTCGTCCAGTTCCGCCAGCAGCGCTTCGTCATCCTCCCCCAAGCCCAATTCTGAGGGACCCGCTGCAATCTGCCCTGCGCCAGCGCCAGTCCCGTCATCCTTTCCACTTTGCCCGTTGCAGTTTCCACTTTCCTCTCCCCCACCGACCCGCACCGGCGTATCGAACATCCCGCTGCCACGGCGAGTCCGGGCACCGGCCCCCGGCTGGCCGGCGACCTCCGATTCGCTCGGCGCACCCGCTCCGGTCGACGCCGCCTCCGAAGCCGCCGCCCCGCCCGGGACAGTCTGGGCTGCGTCAGCGCCCGGTGGCTCCAGACCGGTAACAACCGCCACCTGACCCGCCCGCAGCGCGGACAGCCACTCGGTTAGCTTCGCGTCGAGTTCCGAGAGCGCGCCGGCGATGGTCTCGTCGCCCTCGCGCAGCGCCCCCAACTGCTTTTCGATGGTATCTGCGCCCATCTCGCTAGCGCCTACATCGGGCCGCGCGGGCACGAACGTGCGTAATCTCCGCAACCGGATCACAACCCGCACGTGTCCGACAACGCTGTCTTAAGGGAATATACGATTTGCCTCGGCAGCAAGCCGGCTAACCGCCCCGGCCCCCGAGAACCCCATAACAGTTGCTCCGCGCGCCTTATCAGCCGCAGACCCGCACGCCAGCTACCCCCGCTTATCGGATCCCATCCCGATGCACATGGGGCCCCGTGTTCTCTGGAAACCGGGGACCGCAAAGTTTCACTTTGCGCGCCGCGCCACCCTCGGCCTGCCCGCCCGGGTCCTTGCGTCCGACCCAACTGAGAGTCAGCCCCCGCGCGGTGCCCCAATCACCGCAAGCTCAACCGGATTTCACACCGCCCGGACTCCGGCAGCGGCCGGGCTACGAACCCGAGCTTCCGGGCTAGCTCCAACATCGCCTGGTTGTCCGCCAGCACTCGCCCAACGATCTCACCCGTCCCGCGGCTCTTGCAGTAGCCGATCATCTTGTTCATCAACGCCGTTCCCAATCCGGTCCGTTTCAGGTCCGAGCGTACCATCAGCGCGAAATCCGCCTTGCTGTTGTCCGGGCTGGTCACCGTTCGCACCACCGCCAACGTCTCCGGCTGGCCCTGCTCATTTGGAGCCGTCGCGATGAACGCCATCTCGCGGTCGTAGTCGATCTGCACCAGCCGAGCCATCTCGGACGGCGGAATGTCCCGCGTCACGCCGATCTGTCGGAAGCGGAAGTCTTCCGGCGTGATCTTCTGCACGAATCTCATGTGGGCCGGCTGATCCTCCGGACGGATCGGTCGGACGAAGATCTCGCGGCCGGATGGCAGGCGGAGGTACTCCTCGAGCTCACGAGGATAGGGTCGGATCGCCAAGCGTTCCGATCCGCCGGCAGTGGCCGGGGCAACGCGCACGCGCGCATCCAGCGCCAGCACGCCCTGGTCGTCCGCAAAGAGTGGGTTGATGTCCAGCTCGACGATCTCAGGCCGATCGACGATCAGTTGCGAAACCTGCAGCAGCACCAGACAGATCGCGTTGAAGTCCGCCGCGGGCCGATCGCGGTAGCCCTTCAGCAGATTGAAGACGCGCGTGCGCGAAATGAGGTGGCGAGCCAGACTCATGTTCAGCGGCGGCAAGGCGACGGCGCGATCGGCGATCACTTCGACCGCGGTCCCCCCGCGTCCAAACAGGATCACCGGTCCGAAGATCAGATCGGTGGTCATCCCGATGATCAGCTCGTGCGCCTGCGGCCGACGCGCCATCTTCTGTACGGTGAATCCGGTGAGCACCGCGTCGGGGCAGTCCCTGCCGATTCGCGCACCCATCGTTTCCGCCACGGAGCGAACATCCTCCGCCGTACTGAGCCCCAGGGCGACGCCGCCCACATCGGACTTGTGCGTGATGTCGGGCGAGAGAATCTTGAGCGCGACCGGCAGGCCGATCGCCTGGGCGACGGCGGCGGCCTGGTCGGGATCCTTGGCCACGCGCGTCTCGACCACCGGGATGCCGTAGGCCGCCAGCACCTGCTTGGCTTCCGGCTCGGTGAGCAGCTCCCGGTGCTCGCCCAGAGCACGTTCGATCACCGACCGGGCCACGTCGGGCGCGGGCGTGAAGTCGGTCGGGGCGGACGGCGGGACCTGTGTGAGTATCTCCTGGTTGTGTCGGTAGCGAACCATGTGCAGAAAAGCACGCACCGCGTCCTCCGGCGTGTCATAGGTTGGGATCTCGGCCTCGGCGAAGATGCGTCGCGCCCGGCCGGCCGCCTCGCCCCCCAGCCAGCTCGTCAGAATCGGCAGCTCGGCCCGACGTACGATGCCCACGATGGCGCGGGCGGCGGCTTCGGGCGGAGCGAGCGCACTGGGCGCATTCATCACCAGGATCGCGTCGACGCCGGGATCATCCACCAGCACGCGTAGCGTCTTGGCGTAGGTCCGCGCGTCGGCGTCACCGATCATGTCCACCGGGTTGCCGCGCGACCACGTGCCCGGGAGTAGCTCCTCGAGCTTGCGCATTGTCTCCGCGGTGAATTCGGCCAACTGCCCGCCGCCCTCGATCAGCGCGTCGGTGGCGATCACGCCGGGCCCGCCGCCGTTGGTCACGATGGCGACCCGTTCGCCCCGCAGCGGCTGCGAGCGGGCCAGGGTCTCGACGGCGTTGAAGAGTTCGTCGAGGTCGTGGACGCGCAGGATGCCGGCCCGGCGGAGGGCGGCATCGTAGACGTTGTCCGAGCCGGCCAACGCGCCGGTGTGTGACGCCGCGGCCCGTGCCCCGGCCGGGTTGCGACCCGACTTGATGATCAGGACCGGCTTGTTGCGCGCCGCCGCCCGAGCGGCCGACATGAACTTGCGCGCCTCGTCCGCTCCGATCGACTCCATGTACAGCAGGATCGCGGTGGTTTCCGCGGCGCTGCCGAGGTAGTCGAGCATATCGCCGAAGTCGACGTCAGCGCTGTTGCCCAGCGAGATGAAGTGCGAGAAGCCGATGCCTTTGGCCTTGGCCCAGTCCAGCGTGGCCGTGCAGAACGCGCCCGACTGCGAGACGAACGCCAGCGAGCCGGCGTCGATGTGCGTGTGGGCAAACGAGGCGTTCAGGCCCAGCCCGGGCACCAGCAAGCCCACGCAGTTGGGCCCGAGGATCCGCAGCTCATGCGGCCCGGCGTTGGCGAGCATGACCTGCTCGATGGTCCGCCCGTCACGCTGCTTGAGGTCGGAGAGCCCGGCCGTTATGACCACCACGCCGCGGGTCCCGCGCTCCCCGAGCTGCGTGATCAGGCCCGGGACGGCCTTCGGCCCGGTGCAGATCACCGCCAGATCAGGCGTGACCGGCAGACTGGCGACATCCGGGTAAGCGAGCACGCCGGCCACCGCCTGGTACTTCGGGTTGACCGGCATGATCGGTCCGGTAAACCCGGACTTCAGCAGATTCCGCATGACCACGCCGCCCACGCTCCGCGGGCTGTTCGAGGCACCGATCACGGCGACCGAGGCGGGTTTGAACAGCGAGTCGAGGTGCCGCACGCTCATGGCTCAACTCCGGCTCAGCGGGAGCTTCGCCTCCCGCGTTCGTGACGCCGCCAGTGTAGGTGGCGCGCCCCGGCCTGCCAACCGGTGTGGTAGGACGGCGACCGCCGCGGCATCAGCTCATCGCGACTGCGTCAACCTCCAGCTCAAACAGGAGCTCGTCCCGGCAGATTGTGCTTTGGGCGCAGACGACCGGCAGCGACCCGACCGCCCGGTCCGCGCAACAGCGCCGGAAGGCCGGGACGTCATCGGCCCGCTTGAAGTATGCCACCGCGCGCGTGACGTGCGTCCAGCCCATGCCGCGTGATTCCAGGATCGCCTCGACGACATCCATCGTCAGCGTGATTTGCGCATCGACGTCGCCCACGCACGCTGTCTCTCCATTGGCCGCAATGCTCGCCGTCCCGGAAACGAATAACTGCCGGCAGTCCGGCAGCACCAGCTCGACGGCGCGGCTGAAAGAGCTGCCGTAGTCCATCGCGGGCTGTTGCAGGGGCGACGGAATCGCCACGGCACGCACCTCGTCACTCTTGCCGCGCACCGCGAGCAATCCGCCGATCAACGCCGCGCCAAAGGCATTCCGCGCTCCTACGCCCGTGCTGGCCGGCAACACGCCGTCGTACGCCCGCTGCTGCCTGAAAAACGCGTCGCGCACCCGGTTGAAGTCCGGATACCACGACAGGATTGCATCATTGAAGAACCAGGTGCGCAGCACGTCGGAAAAGTCCATGCCGGCATTGCGCAACGTCGCTTCCATCTGCTCGAAAACGTCACGCGCCTGCTGTTCACGCGGTCTCGTGGAATCGGCCGGTGCAAGCCCGCTCAATCGGCAGTAGCGGGCGTGGTCGTCCTCGAACACGCTCCCCACAATCCGGCCATCCAGCTCGAGCGGCTCGACTGGCACCCGCGTCACCGCCCAGACCTGCACGCCGCCGACCCCCCGCGCCGCCGGAGATCCCCCCTCAATCCGGGTCACCGGACAGGAGATCCCCCCAAAGGCCTCCGACAGCAGCCGCATTTCGTCGCCGCCCGGCGAATCTCCAAACACATCCAGCGAGACAATACGGGCGTGACGGTCACGCAGCACATCGGCGACCTCGCGCCACACGGCTTCCGCGGACTTACCGGCGTCCGGCGCCCCCGTGATGAACAGCTCGCGGTGCGACGGTCGCGCCACAATGCGCACCTGCATCCCGCGGCGCACATGCTGCTCCAATCCGCGTTCCGGCTTATCACGCTCGGGTTGCATGCGTTATCCCGGAGAATGATCGGCGGGTCGCGGGGCGTTATGGGGTGCCCTGCTCGTATCGCTCAATCCGTTCCGTGAGTTCCTTCGCCAGGTCGCTTTCCCCCGCGGCCTCTGCCAGCCGCAGGGCCCGCTCGGCCACCGACACCGCTTCGGCAAACTCGCCCGTCTCCGCGAGGGCCCACGCCAGGTCCTGAAGAATCTCCACGTTGTTCGGCTTCAGCCGGGCCGCCAGCGAGAGATGCCGGAGCCCCTCGGCAGCCTGGCCCTGCCGGCACATCACCGCTCCGAGGCGGTGCTGTGCCGTGGCGTACCCCGGCTCGAGCTGCACCGCCAGCGACAGATGCTCGAGCGCCTCACCGTCCTTCCCCTGCCGAGCCAGTACCTCGCCCAGGCAATAGCGCGCCGTGGAGTCCTTCGGATCAATCTGCACCGCCAACGCGAATTGCTCGGCCGCCTCCACCAACCTCCCTTGCCGCATCAGCAATTCACCCAGACTGCACCGTGCGCTGGCGTCCGCCGGATCCAGCCGAATCGCCTCGGCCAGATGGATCGCCCCCTCGTCAAACCTTCCGCGCGCACACAGCAAGGCTCCCAGGGTGCTCTGCGCGTCGGCCAGATCCGGCTTGATCGCGATCGCAGCGAAGTAGTGCTCGATCGCCTGATCGATCTGGCGTTGGTGGAAGAGCAGTCGGGCTAGGTTGTAGTGCGCGCTGTAGTTCTCCGGGTCGAGCCGGATCGCCTCCGAGAGATGGTAGGCCCCCTCGATCGGCACTCCTTCGTTGACCAACAGGCCGCCCAGGTTGCTGTGGGCGATGGCGTTCTTGGGGTTCAGCTCGAGGGCCTTCCGGTACTCCCTCATCGCTCCTTTCACATCATGTCCGCGGAAGAGGAATGCATCACCCGAGCGGACGAAGGAGACGTCGTCCAGAAACCCTTCGCGGATACGCGTCAGCGCCGTCGTCTCGATGTTGACGAACTCGGGGATGTTCGCCGCCCGATCCGGCTCGGTGAAGTTCGCCAGCAGCACCGCCGGGCTGCTGTTGCCCTCGTCGTCGATGTGCGTCAGAAAGAGCTGCGTATACGCCGTGTTCGCCTTCGACGAGAACACCAGCCACTTGCCGTTGGGCGACCAGCTATGCCAGGAGTTCATCCGCGACGTGTTGCCGCGCAGCCGGCGGGGCTCGCCGCCCTCGGCGGGCATGATGTAGAGCTCGCTGTCGGGCTGAAGCAGCATGAAGCTCTTGGCCTTGCAGAAAATGATCCACTTGCCGTCCGGCGAGTACTTGGCGAAGTAGTTGCTCATCCCGTTGTTCGACGCGCCGGGCAGCGGCTCCGGCTCACCCCCCTTCCCGTCGTTGAACGGGATGCGGTAGAGGTCGAACAGGAACTGCTTGCCCTCTTCGAGAAACTCCTCGCATTCCTGCTTGGTTAGCAGCACACGGCCCTCGTCCTTGCGCAGCTGATACGCCTTGCTCCGGGCAAAGACGATGTACTTGCCGTCCGGGCTCCAGGTCGGGTTGCTCTGAACGTAGTTGGGGTCGTCGGCGCCCGGCAGTGCTGAGAACTCGCCCGTCTCACGCGAGTGAACCGCCAGAATCCCGCGGATCGGGAAGAAAAGCTGCGAAAACGCCAGGTCGGGCGTCGCCACGAAGACCGAACGGTCCTTCACCGTGCTGACCGCGTGCTTGCCGTCCGGCGACACCTGCGAGAGCAGCCCGAACGTGTATTCGCCCTCGACCCGGCGAAAATCGCTCCACGTGATGATGTCACGCGGGGCCAGCACGACCTCCTCCTTCACCGGCGTGAACGCGTACGAGCCCTTGTCGTTGGCGTAGTCCACGTCCATGCCGAGCATTCCGCCGTCGGCCGAGAACGAGTGGCAGTTGCCGCACACCGGCAGGTTTTCGAGTACGATCGGCGGCTGCTCGGGCGACGAGATGGAGCCGAACCGCCAGCGGATTCGCGTCGGGTCGGTGACGGCGTCGATGAACGGGAGGTTGACCTCGCGGTAGAAGATCGGGGCGCCGACCTCGTCCTTCGACGTGCTGATCGTGATCCGCGCCCCCGACAGGATCTTGCGCGGCGCCGTCTGGTTGACGCCGAGCACCGCAACACGCGCCGGCCGCTCCAACGAGCGGCGTTTGATCGCTTCCCACTCGTCGGCGTCCGGCGTCCACTCCGGCTCGTGCGTGAGGAAGTTCGCGCGGCCTTCGTTGTCCACGAACTCGATCGTCACCAGCCAGGTATCCACGCCCGCGGCACCGTCCTCCCACGTGAACGTCGGCGGCGCAATCTCCGGCGGAAAGAGCGTCTCGTCCAGCGGGTAGTCGATCGTCAACCCGGCGTAGTCTGCGTCAGTCCGATAACTCGCAAGGATCTCGTCAACCAGGCTCGCCTCCCCACCGCACCCGCTCGGTAGCAGCGTGAGCGCCCCCAGAACCACCACACTCCCCGTCGCGAGCGCAAGTCGGAATCGTCGCTTCATTAGCAATCTCATTAGCTGACCGTCTTGGCGCACTTCCACACCGCCAGCCGGCTAGCGTAGCCAATTCGCCGCCCGGATGGAAATGGCCCACGGGACGTATCGCGCCCGGCGAACCGGATCTCGGCACGTTCCGGCTGCCTCCTTCCGACGATTCTTACCCGTTTCCGTGCGAACCGGTGGCGCACCCGGCGCATTGCTGATGTGCCCCGGCAAGTCGTGCCGTTCGTGAACCGGCAGCCCGAACGCGATTGCCGGAGGTGCATCGGTCTTGGAGCATCCATCTGTCTGCCGAAGGAGGAAATCACATGTCTGGTCGCCTAGCAACGATTCGATTCCTTGGGATTGCGAGCGTGATCGCGATGTCACCCACCGCGTGGGGACAGCAGTGCGAGGCCAACGAACTGGCCAGGCTTTTCGATCCCACTGGCGCGCCGGGCGACCGGTTTGGCTGCAGCGTGGCCATCGATGGCGACACGGCTGTCGTAGGAGCACCCAATGACGACGAGTGCGCTTCAGACGCGGGGGCAGCGTACGTCTTCATCTTTCAGTACGAGGATTCGCACTGGGGCTGGGATCTGGTGGCGAAGCTGTGGGCGTGCGATTGTGCCCCGAATGCTTACTTCGGTAGTTCCGTGGCCATCTCCGGGGGTACCGTTGTCGTCGGTGCACGCGGTGCAA
>Ga0180434_10003330_pt1 | contig 20579 bp, 11 predicted proteins | sample SS_ome_7_FD_132453 | JGI IMG/M metagenome (GOLD analysis project Ga0180434, IMG submission 132453) | Hypersaline lake sediment archaeal communities from the Salton Sea, California, USA - SS_1_D_2 metaG | ecosystem: Environmental > Aquatic > Non-marine Saline and Alkaline > Hypersaline >...
ACCTCCGTGATCAAACAGTCATCCGCTCCGCGGCGCATGGCCTGAAGCCCGCGCGCGGCGAGCTCCGAGGAGACCAGGGCGACGAGGGCAGTGCTTGGGTTGCGTCGGGCGATGATCTCCAGGGGCTCAAGGCTGTTCGGATCGAGAAGGGAGAGATCCAGGAAGAGCAGATCGAAGGAACTCCTCTGAAGGTGAGCCAGTCCGTCGTCGAGGCCAGCGACGCACTTAATGGCGCAACCAGATCCGATGGCGCGTGCCAGAGCTTGCTCCAAGCCCAGGCACGTCCCCTTGGGGCCCCGGACGATCAGGATGTTGAGCTGTTCGGTAACGAGCATCGTGTGTCCACGTTGCGATGATGCGGAGGGCGGAACCGCTGGCTCGGTCTATCCCGTCACACAAGGGAAAACCTCTGGCGGAATGAACCGGCTTGCTTCCAACCCGCGGGCAGAGCTCAAAGGACCATAGTAAGGACTCCCCGTTGACTGCCACCGCGGGTCACAATAGCGATTATACCGAGGACGCACCAAGAGGTCAAAGCGTGAGGCGTAGGAATGACGCGGTGGAGCACACGCGGCCTTTCGGCAGTTGACGGAACGGAGGAGCGACGTCTATAAGCCCCTGGTGGTTCCGGCAAAGGTCTGAGGTGCTCGGAAGGGCCGCGGGGACCATGAGCGCTGCAGGCATGCCGTCGGGGAGGACATCTTCCGTGGGATTCGATGCCCCGGTGCCATCCTCCCGGGAGATCCGCTGCGGGTCCTGAGCGGTACGGTAACGGCAGCAGGAGGGCAGAAGCTGGAAGGGTTCTCTTGCGTCATGCCCGGGCGGATTTGACCGCCGGTAGGGGCTGGTGTACCATTGGGCAATGGGCGAGTCTGCGCTCCCGTCCCCACGGGCATCCAGGCGTGAACGCTCCGAGCCCCGAAACTTCTGGAGCATAGCTGAGCGTATTTTCGGTCGGTCCCAGCCGGGGGAGCCAACGTGGGTCCGCCGACGCTGGATGACGAAGGACGGGTGTCCGGAGTCTATGGGCCAAGGCACTCACGGTCGGTGTGACCGGGTGGTCTAGCGCTCGTCCAGCCGGCCCGCGGGATTCCGGACTACGGCGAAGCGGGCTGGGAGGCGAGAGCCCGTGTCGGCACATCGCGATTGGAGGCTACCAGCTATGTCAGACAGGCTCGGTTGCGAAGAGGTTCAGGATCTGATCGAGGCAGTCGCTGCTGCTGCGGTGACGGGGGAGAGCCTCGTGGAGCGTCGGGCTCTGGTGATGGCCCACATGCGGACGTGTCCACGTTGCCGGGCGTCGTATCTTTTCCTTCTCGATGCGCTGCAGCTTCAGAAGGAGGCGGAGGCGCGTTTGGCTGCCGCTGGCGATCCGATCCCGCTCAGGTTCAACTGCGTGGAAGAGGAAGGGTGGTGGCGCCGGCTGGGGGATCGGCACCCCGAGGTCTTTCCGCTAGGCTTTCAAATCTCCGGAGGTCACATCCGCGAGGCACTCCGGGCCTGGAAGATTGGTGGTTCGCGGGACGTGCAGCCGAAGGATGCGGGCGAAGGTGCCGTGTTTTTCTCCGAGTGGTTCGGCACGGACCGCGGGACGATGACGGCGCGGCTGACAGGGCGCCCACGGGTCTCAGATCCCGAACGGGTGGATCTGTACGCAACGCTCAGTAGCAAGGAGAGCCTTCCAGCGGGCCTGCACGTGTCTGTGCTTTGGGGGAGTGAGTTCCAGGCGGCTCCGTTGGACCCCGAGGGCACGGGGCGGCTAGAGGACTTCCGCCTTGAGGGCGCCCTGGAGGCTGAAGAAGAGGAGTTCGGGCCGGACCTGATCCTGACCTTTGGGATGGTGCGAGAGGACGCTACGCACGAAGCGTGACGGTCACCGTGAACCGGGCCCTCCGGGAGCGCTGGTGGGCTCGCTCAGGGGCGCGGGAGGCCCCTGCTCCGCGACCGAGAAGACGCGGCTCTCGCCGCCCCAGTTCAGCATCCACAGCAGACAGCGCGGACGAGCGCCGAGAAACTGGTCTCCGGCCGCCGCGTACCGGCGGATCTGCGTGAGGTACCCCTCCTCGTCGAGCAGTGTCTGGAAGTTGGTCTCCCCCGCCACGTAATCGGTCTTGTACTCCACGATGGTCCAGTGGGAACCGCTCCGGTAAAGGAGATCGACTTTGCCGGTGTCGACCTGACGACCCTCGCAGCGGCTGTAGGGCACTTCGTGTAGTCGATGATCTGCCCCGGCAATCTCATTGAAGAGGTGATGACGCTGGAAGCCCACGAGGAGACGGCGCACGCGGCGCTCTGTTCGGGCGACCTGGTCGTCACCAACCAGCCCGGCGGCGCGCGCGCGGGCCCGGATCCATAGCTTGAGGCCCGTATCGTCAGGGCCGTTCGGGAGCTGCCATTCGGCCAGCGCCTGGTGCGTCACCTCGCCGACGATCCAAGATGGGGGCCCAGCTCCCTCGCGGGCGGGGATGACAAGGGGGATGGGTCGCTTCAGATGCTCGGCGGCGGGTTCACCGGGACGCGCCTCCAACGGAGCCAGTAGGGGCGGGGGCAGGGGCACGGGCGGGTCGTCGGTCTCGGGTTCGGCCTGAGGGGCAAGCATGGTGTCAAGTTGGGCGTCGAAGGGGTATTCCGGCTCGTAGACGCAGCAAGCCGCGGACGCTTCGTCGACCCTGAGGGGCCACCGTCGGCAAGCCAATCCCGCGGCGTCGTAGGGGATGTCGACCTCGTGGAGACCGAGGGGCCGCCCCAGTTGAGCCAACCAGCCGTTCAGCTTGTAGGGGGTGCCGTCCTTCTTGATCCCCCCCAGGGTCCCGCTGACGATGAGTTTTTCTCTGGCTCGGGTGGCGGCGACGTAGAGGAGTCGCTTCGACTCGGCAGCCTCTTGATCGTCCTGGCGCTCCTCGGCCAGCTGGTACAGGGCGGCCCTGCGATCGTCTTCACCACCTTTGACCGGGAGCAGGACACCGTGCAAGTCATCGATGAGAACCCCGTGTCGCCCAGGTCCGCCGGACCAACTCGCGTCGCCGAGCACGACCAGCGGGAACTCCAGCCCCTTGGCTTGATGGACGGTCATGATCTGCACCGCACCGCCCGCAACGGACCGGGCCTCGCCCTCCCGCGCACCGCTCTCGCGGAGACCATCCAGGTAGTCAAGAAAAGCACCAACGCTGACCAGCTCGCTGGCGTGAGCATCGGATAGGAGCTTGTCCACGTTGCGGACGGCTCGGTTCTCCCCCGCGCGAAGGAGGCTGGCCCGGTAATGGGTGGCGTCCAGGAAGACCTTGAGCAGGTTGGCCACGGACGTCCGGCCCGCCGCGCCGTGGAGTCGCGCGATGAGGTCCATGGCTTGGGCAGCACGCTCCTCGGAGGGGGCGCCGAGAGGTGTCTCGCCCCGAAGGAGGTGGCGCCATAACGGCTCGGAGGGTGTGGGCCGGCTGCGCACCAGGTGGTAGACGGCGACATCGGAGAGTCCCAGCGCCGGCGAACGGAGCAGGCCTACCAAGGCGACGTCGTCCGTGGGATCAGACACGGCGCGCAGTGCATTGAGGAGGTCGCGGATCTCCGGGCGGTCGTAGAAGCCGCGCCCGGCCACCGTGACGTAGGGAAGTCCGGCGTCGTCAAGGGCATTTTCGTAGGCGTCGAAGGAGGACGAGGAGCGGCAGAGAATGGCCGCGTCCCCGTAGTCGAGGCCCTCGGCCCCGCCACTGCCGGCAGGGGGTCGGCAAGGCTCGATGAGCTCCGCGAGACGGACGACGGCAGCGCCGGCGGCTCGATGGAGAGCCCCGTCCGCCTTGGATCCAACGGTGAGATGGAACTCGACGTAGGGCTCGCGCACGCCGGGCAGCGGGGCGTCCCGGTGGGCACGCAGGGGCGCGAAGGGCTCGACCCACGGTCGGCTGGGGTCGCTGCTCTCGCCGAGAACCGGCCGTAGGAGTTCATTGAGGCTCTCGACGAGGGGGCGATGGGCGCGGTAGGAGGTGGCCAGGCGCCACGCCGCCCCGCCGTCCTCCACGATTCGATCGCGCTCGCGGCGAAAGACGGAGACGTCAGCGCCGCGGAAGCCGTAGATCGACTGCTTGGCGTCGCCGACGACGAAAAGATCGCCGGGTGCTTCGCCGTGTTCCACCTCGCCGCTGATCAGTCGGACGAAGTCGCGCTGCCGCTGATTGGTGTCCTGGAACTCATCGATGAGGATCGAATCGATCTCGGAGCGCCATCGGCGTCTCACAGTTGGATGGTTCTGGAGCAAGGCCACGGCGCCATGCTCGAGGTCGTCGAAGTCCACACCCCGGCTCTCCTTTTTGGCCGCTTCGTAACGGCGGCACGCATAGTCGAACACCATGCGTAGGGCAGGCATCGTCTCGGCCAGACGCTCGTCGATCGGGGTGAGCTCCAGGGAGAGGAGATCGGCCGCCCCCCGCCAGAGCGTCCTCAGGGTGCGGAGCGCCCCTTTGACGGCGTCCTTCTCCGACTTCCCGCCCGTCCAGGCTCTGTAGCTGCCGCCCACCAGGTTGATATCCGCCAGCCGCCCCAGGGCCGCGATTTGTTCTTGCGCTTGATCACCGGGAGCAACGGAGTCAGGAGCCAAGTATGTGCTCGCTTCACCCCGTGGAGGCAGGATCGACGCCTCCGCGAGGGCATCAAGGACGAGCTGCCGCTGGACGGCCGTGGCATCGTTCGGATCAGCGGGGTGCGCATGGCAGAGGGTCTCCACGGCCTCCAACCAGGCCTGGCTCGAGACGAGGGTTTCCAGGCGCCGCAGTCGCTCGGCTCGGAGGAGTTGCCGCCAATACGGGAGGGGGTCCTCTGGCAGCATGGAGAGAGCGGCGGTGACGTCCAGCTGCCGCTCAAGGAGGGAGGTGATGACCGATCGAAGAGCGTCCGGCGTCTCCAGGAGCGTGAAGAGGGGGAGGACGGCCGGGCTGTCGGCAGCCCAGGCGAGGGCGGCGTCGATGGACTGCTGCCGGAGGAGGGCGGCCTGGGCCTCATCCAGTACACGGAACCCGGGATCGGCGGATGCCTCAGCGGGATGCGCGCGCAGGATCTCGCCGCAGAGGCTGTGGATGGTGCCGATGCGGGCTGCGTCCAGGTCGGCGTAGATGGCCTGCCAGGCGCGTTGCTCCTCGGCGGGTAGGTCACGCTCCTCCAGATACCGCCGCACCTCAGCACGGACCCGATTGCGCATCTCCCGGGCCGCTTTCCGGGTGAAGGTGATGGCCACGATGCCGCGCAGCGGGCGACCCTCGGCCAACAGGGAAAGATAGCGGGCCACCAATGTGCGCGTCTTGCCCGTACCTGCTCCTGCCGTGACCACCACGTCAGAGCCTCGAGCGCGGACCGCGGGGAGCTGTTCCTCGTTGGGCGACAGCTGCGCGACGATGGGATGGAGCGACTCCGGCGACATGGTCATCCTCCGTATCGACGCTCGTAGTGCCAGCAGAAGCCAACGGCCGGGCAGTAGGGTGGACAGCCGCCCTTCGGTGGGTGTGGGAGGAAGCTCCCGCCGCGAGCCCCGCGGATGGCATCCCAGGCGTGGGCCACCGCCGTGCGAACGGCCTCCTCGAGGCCGAAGGATTCGAGCGTGAAGGGACTGGGTTCGGCGTGGCGGACGTGCCAGTAGAAGCCAGAGACGGGATCGCCCAGGTCCAGGGCCTCGCGCGCCGCCAGGGCATAGAGAGGGAGCTGGATCTTCTCGCCGGCTTGGAGGGCCGAATCCCGATAGCTTGATGGTCCGGCGGTCTTGTAGTCGATGATACGCAGCTTTCCCTCCGGATCTCGGTCCACCCGGTCGATGAGGCCGCGGAGCTGGAATCGGTCCCCGTCGACCGAACTACGGACGACCAGCGGGGGCCTGGAGCCCAGTCCGAAGGCCGCCTCGTACCATCCTGGCACAAAGCCGCCCCGCAGATCGTCGTCGTGGAGGGCCTCAAGGGACCGGCGCACATCCTCCACCAGCTCGCGCCGGGTCTGGGCCCACCAGGCGGTGCAGCGGAATCCCTGTTCCTCCGGCGCCCTGTCCAGCACTTCGTCCGCCGTGTCGGGCAATGCCTCAAGGAGCTGTGTGAGTTCGGTGGGATCGTCCACGGCCTGGTAGACCCGTTCGAGGATCTTGTGATAGATGTTCCCGCGATGGACCCAGTCGATTCCCTGGCGCGGCTCGTCCCACGGCTCCAGGGCGAGGATGCTGCCTACGAAGAAGAGGAAGGGGCAGGCGAGGTAGGCCTCAAGGCGGCTGGCGCTCCACACGTGGCGGCTGTCGAGCTCTCGCGAGAAATGGGCCGAGAGAGCGTGGAGGCCGCCGTCGAAGGGGGAGTCGGCGCGGCATTGGCGCATCGTCACCACCTGCGCACCGACCACGACTGCGGCGGCCGCTGCCGGCCTCTGCTCCTGGATCCAGCGCCACAGGGGGTCACTGGGGGCGCGCCGGGCAGCGCCCTGCATGAGCTCGGGCCAGGAGGCCGCCTCCTCGGGCGGCGGTGCCAGGGTGTTGGAGGAGGCCAAGGGCTCGACGTTGGTCAGTCGCCGGACCTCCTCCCAGAAAGGAGAGGCCTTCCACGGGGCACCATCGTCGGTCAGGCGGGGCCGTGTGAGCAAGAGTCTGTCCGAGGGGGCCGCGACGGCTTCGTAGAAGTATTCCGCCTCGGCGCTGTCGGTCGAGGGTCGGAGGGGGAGTCCGAGCGTCTTGCGGTCCGCGTCCCACACGAGGGGATCCTCGCTCTGAGGTGCAGGGAAGGCGCCCTCGGCGAGCCCCAGCACAGCCGCGGCTCGGAAGGGCACGCCCCGCGCGGCCACAAGATCGGCGACCAGGATGTCCCCGCCGTCCGCGCGCCGGGGCACGCGGTAGGTGGCGCTCTCCAGGGCTGTGACGAGATCTTCGAAGAATGCTGGGAAAGCGCTGGGTGGATCGTTGAGAGCCTCCTCTGCCCAGACCAGACCTCGCAGCAGGCGCTTGAAGGCGCGCAGCGCGGCCAGATCGCGCTCTGCGTTGGATGATGGAAGAAGGGTATCATCCGCGTGATCGTTCTCCCCCGGTCCCGGCCATGTGGCCGGCCACATGGCCGCGCATACGCGGCGTATCACGCCCAGGCTTATGTCGGGTTCAGCTGTCCCGGCCGCCCGGGGGTGGGCATTGGGGTCCGGACCGATGAGGGACTCCATCCAACGGACGAAGTGTCGAGCGCTGCGGCTGCCGCCCGGCGGCCGGAGGTGGAGCACGAAGCGATCGAACCGCTCGCGGAGCGCGGCCACACGGGGTGGGGAGAGGGCCGAGTCGGCGGAAAGAGCGTCCATGTCTCGAGAGGTGGTGCCAGCGGTGCCTGCATCTACTAGAGCTTCGAAGGCTTCCTCCCATTGGGACAGGCCGGCGATGACCCGTCCTCGACGGGCAACCCCGGCGAGCACGTCGACATCCCGATCTGTCGGGCTCGTCGGGGCGGCTGCATGCCTGGCCCCCTCAGCCTCCGGCGCTGATAGTCCCGCAGGTGCCGCGTGGGATGACCAATCGAAGTAGGGGGAGCGCCAGGCCTCGATGACCAGGCGCGGTGGCAGTGAGGGCTCATCTGCGTATCGGGCCCGAGCCGCTGGCCCAGCATCGACGGCCGCCCCGGCCGTCGCCCTCAGCGGGAGCGTGAGGCGGAGGAGGTCCATGAGCGCAGCCACGGCTGGGTTCTGGGCCAGCGGCCGCCCGGCGTAGATGTGAACCGGCATGCCGAATTCCGCCGCAACCTGGACGACGTACGGGCGGTATGCGTCCAGGTCCCGGGCGAGAAGGACGACATCGTCTGGCTCGATGGCGTCCTGTACAATGGCACGCTTCGCCCAGCGGAGGGCCGCCCGAACTTCAGTTGCCTGGCTGGGGGCCTCGATGAGCGTCACCGCATCGCCGGCCTGGGGCGAGCTAGCCTTGTGTGGGCCAGCCTGGAACAGGCCAGCCTCAAGCTGAGCGAGGGGCTCAGCCTTGCTTGTCTCCATCCTGGGTAGCGGCTCTGGCTCGACATTCAAGCGGCCCATCAGCTCACGGCAGGTGCGGGCGAACCGGCGGTGTGCCAGGGCGCGCGGCGGGCCGGAGAGGTCGCCCGTTAGGGTAATCACCAGCTCCCCCACCGTGTCAGCAAGGGCTGCCAGCACGTCGAGCTGTACCGGCGTGAAGTCATCGAAGCCATCTACGATGAGGAGCGACATCTCAACCGACGCCCGGATGTTATCCCGCTTGAGAGCCGCTAGTGCCAGCCAGCCGAGGCCTGCGGGATCCGACCACGATTCGCGCTGGAGGCGACTCTGGTAGGCGGCGTAGACGGAGGCCAGATCGTGGAGTCTGGGTTCGAATCCGTGAGCGGCCACCGCGTCCGAGAAATCATCTGGATGCACGCGGCCGGCCTTCAACTCGTCGATTACGCTCTTCAAGGCTCGCGCAAATCCGGGGAGGCGGCTGACGGCGGCGTAGTGCTTAAGTCCGATCTCCCTGAGGACCGATCGAATGACGCGAAGCTGCACCCCTTCCGAGATCTCCGTGAGGCTGAGATCGGCGCCGCGAAGACAGGTTCGATAGAGTTCCTCAAAGGTAAGGACGTGGACCCCGAGGGCACCGCCGGAGTCCGCCAGCCGGCGCCGAAAGGCACCGGCCTGGAGCGCGCTGGCCACGAGCACGTGGGCCGGGGTGAGGGGGGCCGCGGCATGACGCCCCGCCCTCCTCACGGCGTAGGCCGTCTTTCCTGCACCGGACGGGGCCACGAATAGGCGTGGATGATGCGGCTTGCGACCTTTCGCTATCGGGTCATTCATGGTGGATAGGGAGCAATCCGTCTGCTCAACGCGCTGGCCTCAGTCGTCGGAGCTGCGTGGCACGGACGCACGCGTCAGCATAGTGCAGCACAGACACACGGCTATTATACATCATTCTGGGCTTCTCGCGTCTGGCACCGCTGGCGGTTTCGCCCCCGGAGGTGCACTTGTCAGCCCCGGGGATTCGGCCTATGATTGACGACTGGGGAGCATCGGGGCGAGCCCCCCCGGCCCTGCACCCCGTAGCGCGCCAGGTTCAGAATCCCTGGGAGCGGGGGGGCGAACCGGGTTGCCGGACGGAAGGCGAAGACACGCCCAGGCTGCAGGCGATCCCATGCGTGTACCGGGTGTGGCTCGTGATCTTCCAGCAAGCTACTGAAGGTCCAGAGGAGACGTGTTCAGACCGAACAGCATCCGCGTACGACTCCTGATTAGCTTCGTCCTCCTGGCCGTGCTGCCTGTGGTGGCCGTGACGTTGGGCTCACTGGCCGTCGCGTACTACACGGGTCGACGTCAGGTGAGCGGCCGCCTGGCGTCGATCGCGGCACTGAAACAGTCATCCATTGAAGGCTGGATTCACGCCCTCGAGGAGGACCTGGTCGTCGCGTCCAACACGGACTGTGCCTTTGAGCGCATCTCCGTGGTCCTCTCTCTTGCCCGGGATCATAAGCACTACGGCTTCTACAACCGGGCGGTGCGGAAGCGGCTCCAGGGCGTGGTGGGTCAATCTCCGCATCTCGAGGCTGTCTTCCTTGTAGACCTGGAGGGGACGGTTGTCCTGTCGACGGTCCTTGACGATGAGGGTCAGAACCTCAGTGGTCAGGCTTTCTTCCAACAGGGTCTGGGCAGCCCGTCCGTGCAGATCCCCTTTTCGATCCAGGACGGCCCGACCACGGCGTCAGACCGCCGATGGGTCAGGTCGGTGATTGTCGCGATGCCCATTGTTGGGCAGCAGGGGAGGCCAGAGGGGGTCATCGCAGCTCGGGCGTACGTCGGCGGCCTGGAGAAGATTCTGGGTGAAGGGACGGGCCTGGGGAACACAGGAAAGGCCTACCTGGTCAACCGGAATCGGCAGGTCCTGACCGGCGCTGGATTCCCAACGGGACAGGGGAATGGCGAGTTCGTCAACCGCTCCTCGGTTTCGGCGCCGGGGATCGAGGAGGCATTGGGCGGGCGGTTGAATACGTCGGGTCTCTACCGGGATTACCGCGGGAAGCGTGTGTTGGGCACGTACCGCTGGTTGCCCGCGTGGGATCTTCTGTTGGTGGCTGAGCAGGACCTCAACGAGGGGCTCCTCGCGGTCCGGGGGATCATCATTGTGAACGTGGCGATCGGCCTGGCGACCCTGGCACTGGCGGTCGTTCTGGCGCTCTTCGTGACGAGGAGTATCGCGGATCCGTTGGGCGGCCTGGCTGCGACGGCCACCGAGATCGCGGCGGGCAACCTCGATGGTCGGGCCAGTACGACCCGTCGGGACGAGATTGGCACGCTCGCCCGGGCGTTCAACAGTATGACGGCCCAACTCCAGGACTCCATCACGAACCTTGAGAGGAGGGTTGCCGACCGGACCCGGGCGCTGCGGAGAGCGAATGAGACGCTGGAGCGGCGGGCACTACAGCTGGAGACCAGCGCACGGGTGAGCCGGGAGGTGACCTCGATCCTCGACATCGACGATCTGTTGACCGAGGTGGTCAAGTTGATCCGAGATGCATTTCACTACTACCACGTTCACATTTTCCTGCTCTCAAGGGACGGGACGGAGCTCGTCTTGAGGGCCAGCACCAGCCCGGCGGTCCCCGAGCACCGGCGCATACGCATCGCGGGAGGGAGCATCAACGGGAAGGCGGTGCGCGATGGGCAAGCAATCCTGGTGAATGACGTGAAGAACGACGCGTTCTATCTGGCGGACCAGTATCTTCCTGACATCAAGTCGGAGCTGGTGGCGCCGCTGCGGCTGGGCAACCAGGCCATCGGAAGCCTCGATGTACAGAGTGCTGAGAACGACGCGTTCACGGAGCAGGACCTGCTGGTGATTCAGAGCCTGGGCGACCAGATCGCAGTGGCCATCGAGAACGCACGACTCTACGATCGAAGCCAAGAGCTGGCCGTGCTCGAGGAGCGGACGCGGCTGGCCCGGGAACTGCACGACTCGGTGACTCAGTCGATGTACAGTGTGGTGCTCCTCACCGAGGGCTGGCGCCGCTCGATGCGGAAGGGCGAACGGGCGAACGTGGATGAGTACCTGGCCCGCATCGGCGACATCAACCAGCAGGCGCTGAAGGAGATGCGGCTACTTATCCACGAGCTGCGCCCGCCGGTCCTGGAGGAGGAAGGTCTGCTTGGTGCACTTCATCAGCGTCTGGATGCCGTGGAGAAGCGGGCGGGCATTAACGCTCGGCTGCTGGCCGACCAACTGGTGGAGCTGCCCCATCCCGTCGAGGACGGCCTCTACCGCATCGCGCAGGAGGCGCTGAACAATGCGCTGAAACACGCCGAGGCGGAAAGCGTCGTGGTGCGCATCACGACGACCAACGGCAGGCTGGTCCTTGAGGTGCAGGATGACGGCAAGGGCTTTGATGTCGACGCCGTAGACGCGGGGTGCGGGATGGGACTCTCGAACATGCGGCATCGAGCAACACAGCTCGGTGGCTCTATGGAGATTTGTTCGAAGCGAGGCGAAGGCACACTGGTCAGCGTGGAGGTCGCCGCAGACGGGATCTTGCGGCGGGCTTGGCCCACCCGGAGGGAGACAAGTGCGTGAATGAGGAGAAAGAGACCTTGAAGCCCGTAACCGTGCTGATTGCCGACGATCATGCCGTGGTGCGCGAGGGTCTGCGAACGCTGATTGGCAGCGAGGATGGTCTCCTGGTGATAGGAGAGGCGGAGGATGGTGCGGAGGCGGTCATCAAGGCGCGCAGCTTGAGGCCGGACGTGATCTTGATGGATCTCGTGATGCCGCGCAAGGATGGGATAGAGGCGATCCGCGAGATCACACGTGATCTCCCTGAGGCGCGGATCCTCGTTCTGACAAGTTTTGGAGAGAAGGACAAGGTTTTCCCGGCCATCAAGGCAGGTGCCCTGGGTTACCTCCTCAAGGACGCCACGCCGGCGCATCTGCTCCAGGCGATCTATGACGTCGATTCTGGCAAGGCGGCGCTCCAGCCCTCCATTGCTCTGAAGGTGATTGGAGAGATTCAGGAACCGGAGGATGCGTCGCCCTCGCCGCACGCCCTCACGCAGCGGGAGGTGACGGTGCTCAAGCTCGTGGCTCGAGGGTTGACCAACCAAGAGATCGCGGACGAGTTGATGATTAGCGAGTGGACCGTGCGGACGCATGTCAGCAATATTCTTGAGAAGCTCCACGTGGCAAACCGCACGCAGGCCACGCTCTACGCGCTCCGGGAGGGGATCGCCTCCCTTCATTAGGCGCTCGGTAGAAGAGCCGATCACCCCGTAGGACGTACCTTCCAGCTTCCAACCTCGGCTTTCATCACCCTAACCTTTGGGCGCGTCGCGCATGCTCAAGGGGCGACCCGGGCTGTGCTGCGGGACTATGTGGGTGGGCGCGAGGTTGACTGCGATGGGAACGGGCTCACGCAACTGCTAAAGCGGTCACTACGGCAGGGCAGGCGGGGCGGAAGGGTCATGGTGGCGGCGCTGGCCGCTGCGTCGGGCGTGTTGCGGGTGCTCACTCGGGTGGCTCCCCTCGTTCTTGGTCATCCCTCATACTTTTGTGGTAGTGCGGGTGGAGTGGAAATAGCACATTCTGACCGCGAAGAATCCCTCATTCTACCGTTGCCCCGCGGACGCAACTCCCTTACCATGGACGTCATAGCCCTGCCGGATCTGCCCAGCAATTTCCGACGCCGGAGCCGGGGCATGCTGTAGGCCGCCCAACACGCCGTTGGGGCGTGCCAGAGACCACTCCAAACTTCCTTCGTTCAGCAGGAGCACACAATTGATGGTCGACACCGATGGACTCCAGTTCTTGTCCGACGAAGCATTGGACAGGATCGAGGCGACGGCGTTTCGGCTTCTGGATGAGGTCGGAATCGCTCTGGACCATCCGGGAGCTCAGGAACGGCTCCTGGATCTCGGCTGCACTCTTCGGGGTGTCCGCACGCTCATACCGCGCGATGCTGTGAACTGGGCTTTGGAGAACGTCACCGCTCACAAGACGCTCTATTCGGTCGACGGCTCTCAGGCGTTCGACCTGGGGGAGCGAAAGCCCTGCTTCCATAACGGTGGAGGACCTCCGTTCGTCTACGATCTAGATCGTGGAGAACGGCGACCGGCGACGCTTGCGGATGTGGCCGATATGAGCAGGCTGCTGGATGCCCTTGACCAGGTAGACGTGGTGATACCGCTTTTCGGTCCACAGGACGTGCCCTCGGAGCTGCTCACGGTGGCCTCCACGGATGTGACGCTGCGGAACACGCGGAAGCCTGTCTCGTCGGCCGCCATCGACAAACCCGAGCAGGTGGACTACGTCGTGGAGATGGCCGCGGCTTGCTGTGGGGGAATGGGTGCCTACCGTGAGCGCCCGACGATGATGATCAGCGTCTCCCCCGTCAGCCCGCTGACGTTTGGGACGGATATCACGGCCGCAATCATGGCCATAGCGGAATCGGGGAGCCCTTTCTACCCGCTGCCAGCTCCCTCGCTTGGAGCCACAACCTGCATCACGATGGCCGGCGCACTGGCTCAGCAGCATGCCGAGGTACTCGCCAGTCTGCTGATCGCTGCAGCCGCGGCCCCCGGTGTTCTGGTCGGCTACAGCTCTCGAATCAACCCCCTGGACCTACGAACTGCCGTCTCATCCTGGGGCGGCCCCGAAGTCGGGATGAGTGGCGCCTGTGCGGCGCAACTTGCGCATCGCCTGGGGCTTCCGTGCGACTCGTACGGCCTTTCGACCAGCTCTTCGCTGATCGATGCTCAGTTTGCCTACGAGCGGCTCACGAATGCCATCGTGCCGCTCCTCGCCGGCGTGGATATCCTCTCTGGGGTGGGTACGACAGACAGTGGCATGGCAGGTGGCTTCGAGATCGCCGTGATCGACAACGAGATCATCAGCCTGGCGGAGCACGTCGCGAACGGATGCACGGTGAACGACGATACATTGGCCTTCGAGGTGCTCAGGGACGTGATCACGGGCGACGGCGTTTTCCTCAGCGAGGAGCACACGGTGAAGCACATGAGAGGCGGAGCCGTGTGGATGCCCGACGTCAGCGTTCGCTCGTCAGATGGAGAGGCGGACGGGGGGCTGGTGGACAGGGCGCGAAGGCGGGCGGCGGAGATCTTGAAGCAGCATGAGGTAGAGCCGCTTCCAGGCGAGGTGGTCGAGGAACTGGACGCGACCATGGAACGGGCACGGAGAGAACTGGTCGGCGATTGACGGTGACTCTGGCCGTCGGAAGCGGCCTGCCGGCGGGCCCGGGAGGGCGGCGCCGTCCTTAGGCATAGTGACAAAGGAGGTGATGAACGTAGAATCAGGGGTCCAGACTACAACCTAGAGCCGGTCTACGCCAATTGGAGAAGGTCCCTACTAACAGGAGGAGCGAGGAAGATGGGTAAGCGACTGATCTGGACGCTGTTGAGCTTGTTGGTCATCGCCAGCTTCGTGGCCGGGTGCGGTGGGCAACCGACCCCGGAACCGACGGAGGAGCCGGCCGCTGAGGCGACGGAACCTCCCGCGGAAGACGTAGAGGAAGAGGAAGAACCTGCCGAAGAACCCACTGATGAGCCCACCGAGGAACCGGCCGAAGAACCTACCGAGGAACCGGCAGAAGCGGCGGAGCCCAAGATTCTTACCGTCCGACTCTACGGGGACATCCAGAATTTGGACCCGGCTTTCCAGATCTCGGAGAACGACACCGTTGTGGCTAACGCTGTGATGAACCGGCTGGTCGGCTACTGCCCCAACTCGTATGATCTCTGCAATCAGCTGGCTGAGGAGCTGGAAGAATCCGAGGACGGCCTGGAGATCCGCTTCAAGCTCCGCGAGGGCGTCATGTGGCACAACGGGTACGGCGAGTTGACCGCGGAAGATGTCAAGTACTCGTATGAGCGGTTCATCGATCCCGATCTAAACGCCGACTACGCGGATGACTGGGCTACCCTCGACCGTGTGGAAGTCATCGACAAGTACAACGGGATCATCCACCTCAAGGAGCCGTTCGCCCCTCTTTGGAGCTCGACCCTCCCGGTCGGCAGTGGCACGATCGTATCCCAGGCCTACATTGAAGAGGTCGGCCTGGAGGCCTTCGCGACGGACATCATCGGCACGGGACCCTACCTGTTCTCCGAGTGGCGACCTCAAGAGATGGTCATCCTGACCAAGAACCCTGACTACTGGGGAGAAGAGCCCTACTACGATGAGATTCATCTGATTCCCATTGAGGACGACAAGGCGGGCGAGGTGGCCCTCGAATCTGGTGACCTGGATTTCGGTCTGATCAGCAGCCAGTCGATCGAGCGGTTCGAGGCGAACCCTGATCTTGCTGTGTGGACGAAGCCGTCACTACGGTACTACTGGGTGGGCATCAACGTGCTGCATCCAAAGCTCCAGGATCCGAACGTGCGCTGGGCCGTCATCTACGGGATCGACGTACCGAGCATCATCCAGGCGGCCTACATGGGAAAGGTGGAGCGAACGTGCGCGCTCATTCCACCTGGGCTGACGGGCCACTGGGAGGATGCGCCCTGCTACGAAAGGGATGTCGAGAAGGCCAAGGAGTATATGGCGGCGGCTGGTCTTGAGTCGCTTGACCTACGGCTCGACCTCCAGGACACGGCCGAGGAACGAATCTGGGCCGAGATTATCCAACAGAACCTGGCCGAGGTCGGCATCAACATCGAGCTGAACCCGATGGACTCCAGCACCTACTGGACCACGACGTTCGGAGACCAGGCGTGCGAGAACAACGAGTTGATGGTGAGCAGCTACTCGATGCAGCCCGATCCAGCCTGGGCGACGATGTGGTTCACGTGTGACCAGGTGGGCGTCTGGAACGCAATGTGCTGGTGCGACGAGGAGTACGATGAACTGCATCGACAGGGCCTGGTGACCCTGGACGAGTCCGAGCGGCACGAGATCTACGTCGAGATGCAGAAGCTGTGGGATGAAGCTGCCCACACGGTGTGGGTGACTAACGGGGCCCGCGTCTACGGCCACGCGACTGATGTCGCACCGGCCACGACGCCGAACGGGAAGCCTCAGGTGCAGTACTTCTTGCCGGCGGAATAGGACGCTGGACGGGCGCGACTAGGTGGGTTGTCCGAGGCTGGGGTCTGGGCGCTGTGCGGACCCCAGCCTGACCCGCCTGCTAGGCTCGGGCTGAGGTAGCCGAGGGCCGGGCAGGAAATCGGGTCGTCGTGCGTTTCTTCCCGTGGCCGCGGAAGTGATCGTGGTCGACGGAATGTGGTTGGGCCGCAGGACGAGCCGAGCGGGCCATCCAGCCACGTAATCATCACCTTATCCAGCAGAACTCGGATCCTTGCCCCAACAAAGGAGCGGAAGACTATGCGTATGCGCACCTACTTGGTCAAACGCCTTCTCATGACCGTACTTGTGTTGGTGCTCGTCACGGTCTACCTGACGCTGCTGGTCTACATTGTCCCAGGCGATCCGGCCAAGACTATTCTCGGCCCACGGGCCAATCCAGAACGCGTGGAGAAGATTCGTGCTGCGATGCACTTGGATGAGCCGGTGTTGAAGCAGATTGGTCTGGCACTGTGGAGCCTAGTGCGGCTGGACATGGGAACGGATCTGTTCAGCGGGAAGCCGATCCGTGAGTTGGTGGGAGCCGCGCTGCCCCACACGCTGATCCTGGCATGGTCAAGCCTGGGTTTGGCGGTGCTCATTGGCATTCCCCTCGGCGTCTATTCCGCAACGCATCCAGACACCTGGCTCGACCGAATCACGGCCATCATCTCCATCTCTTTCATCACGGTGCCGTCCTACGTGGGAGGCCTCTTCCTGCTGCTGGTCTTTGCGGTCCAGCTGCGGGTCATGCCTGCCATCGGCCTGGGAGAGCGAGGGAATGTCGGGGCTTACGTGAAGCATCTCATCCTGCCAGCCAGTGCTCTAGCGATCACGTGGGTGGGATATCTCGCCCGGCTCGTCCGCGCCAGCCTGCTGGAGGTGCTCAACCAGACGTACATCCGCGCGGAGATGGCAGCAGGCATCCCCCAGCGAAAGATCTACTACCGGTACGCCCTCAAGAATGCCATCATCCCGACGGTGGCGGTGCTCGGCGTTGGGATCGGGAAGCTCATGGCGGGGGCCGTCTTTGTCGAGCTCATCTTCACACGCCCCGGGATGGGTATGTTGATCTACAACGCTATCCAGGCCCGCAATTATCCGATCGTTCAAGCTGGCGTGCTGACGGTGGCATTTCTCTTCGTCGCTGCGAATCTACTGGCCGACTTGCTCTACACATTCCTGGATCCGCGGATCCAGCTAGGGAAGGGACGAGGATAGCATGGAATTCAAAGCTCGCCGTAAGAATCGACTGCAGCGGTTCCTGGACCGACTCCCCGTCCTGGGCGACGTCCTCCGGCGTCCTCTGGGGGCGCTGGGATTCTTCATCGTTCTGATGTTCTTCCTGATGGTCATCCTGGCGCCTCTCATTGCACCTTACGATTTCGCCAGACAGGACATTCCAAGGATGCTGGAAGGACCATCGCGAACACACTTGCTGGGGACGGATCATCTAGGGCGCGACCTTCTTTCGCGCTTGATGTACGGCGCGCGCATCGCGCTCAGCGTGGCGCTGCCCGCGGTGGCCGTGGCTCTCACGGCCGGGCTGGCACTGGGGTTGATCGCAGGGTATGCCGGGGGAATTGTCGATGACGTAGCGCTGGTGATCTTCGATTCCATCCAGGCCTTTCCATCGGTGATTCTGGCCCTCGCGATCCTTGCGCTGCTGGGCCCGTCGCTGGTCAATGTGGTGCTGGTCATCGGCCTGACCTGGGCGCCGGGTTACGCGCGCATCGCCAGAGCCCAGGTTCTGCGCGCGAAGCAGGAGCCGTACGTGGAGGTGGAACGATCACTGGGCGCGACGCAGGGCCGGATCCTTGCGTTTCACATTATGCCGAATATCATTGCCCCGCTGCTCATCCTGGCCGCCATGGATCTGCCCGTCGTGATCACGTTCGAGGCCGGTCTGTCGTTCCTGGGATTGGGCGTGCGCCCTCCGACGCCCTCCTGGGGCGTGATTCTTTCCGAGGGCTTCAACTTTATCCGGCAGACGCCCTGGCCGATCACGTGGGCGGGCCTGACGCTGATCATCACCACGCTGGGTTTCACCCTGTTCGGCGAGACGCTACGTGACGTACTGGACCCGGCTCTGTCGGGTACCCGGGGGTTCTGATGACCTCACCAATCCTGCGCGTGCGAGACCTCGAGATCAAGTACCATACGCGGGAGGGCATCCTGACTGCCATCCACAACGCAAGCTTTGACGTGAACAAAGGTGAAATCGTCGGTCTCGTCGGCGAGTCCGGCTGTGGGAAGAGTACGATGGCCTCAGCCGTCATGCGCCTTCTGCCGCCCAACGGAGAGATCAGCGATGGACAGATTCTCTTTGGGGGTCGGGATCTGACGAACCTGAGCGTGGAGGAGATGCGACAGTACCGCGGCAGGGACATGTCGATGATCTTCCAGGATGCGATGACAAGCCTCAATCCTGTCTTCAGCATCGAGCAGCAGATGCTCGACGCGCAGCGAGCGCATCTCGGTTCCGATGAGGACCACTCGGAACGTGCGCTGCGTGAGCAGGCGGTGGACATGCTGGACCGCATCGGCATCCCTGACGCGGCGGACCGGATCAAGGAATACCCGCACCAGTTCTCCGGTGGAATGCGTCAGCGCATCATGATCGCCATGGCCCTGCTCTCGAACCCGGCGCTTCTGGTTTGCGACGAACCGACGTCGGCTCTGGACGTGACACTGGAGGCTCAGATTCTAGAGTTGATTCTGGGACTGCGGGATGATTTCGAGACAGCGCTCCTCTACATCACCCACGATCTGGGTGTGATCGCTCAAATCTGCGATCGGGTCGTCGTGATGTATGCCGGCAACATCGTGGAGGAGGGGGACGTCTTCCCCATCTTCGAGCAACCCAAGCATCCCTACACCCAGGCGCTGCTCCGTTCGCACCCATCCCACCGGATGCGGGAGAGGCGCCTCCGGACGATCGCCGGGGTGGTGCCCAGCCTGCGGGATTTGCCGCCCGGCTGCAAGTTTGCCCCGCGCTGCGAGCTGGCCCGTCAGATCTGCCGGACGCACGAGCCTGAGTACTGGGAGGTCGGCCAGCAGTCGGTGTTGTGTCACTCCTACGCGCCGGCGTGGAAGGGCCCCAGGGCAGTGGACGTGGATGATGCGTTCTCGGATCGGCAGGAGGAGGAACACCCCGAGAGGGAGCGGACCTCAGAGGAGATCCTGATCCGGACCGAGGGCCTCCACAAGCATTTTGAGGAACACATCGGGTTCCTGGGCCAGCTGCTGGGCCAGGAGGGCAGCGCCGTGAAGGCTGTCTCGGGGGTGGATGTGGCCGTGCGCAGGGGCGAGACGTTGGGCCTGGTGGGCGAGTCCGGGTCGGGGAAGACAACGCTGGCCAGGACGATCCTGAGGCTGACAGATCCAACCAGGGGGAAGATCGCGGTCCTGGGCAAAGAGATCAGTGATCTGTCCACGAGAGAGCTCCAGCCCCTGCGGTCGCGCATGCAGATGATCTTCCAGGATCCCACCTCAAGCTTGAGTCCGCGGATGAAGGTCTCCTCATTGCTGATGGAGCCGTATGTGATCCACGGCGTACCCAAGGAGGAGCGGAGGAGCGTTGAAGAGCTGCTTGCGATGGTGGGTTTGGCCCCGGAGCAGGCCGACAAGTATCCGCACCAACTCTCCGGCGGTCAGGCGCGACGGCTGGGCATCGCGCGGGCACTGGCATTGGAGCCTGACGTGCTGCTGGCCGATGAGCCGACGGCGGGGCTGGACGTCTCGGTGGCAGCCGGACTGTTGAACCTGCTCAAGGATCTGCGCGAGCGGCTGGATCTGACCTATATCATCATCACCCACAACCTGAACGTGATCGGTTTCATTTCGGATCGGGTGGCGGTCATGTACCTGGGACAGATCGTGGAGCTGGCTGAGACAGAGGCACTTTTTGAGTCGCCACGCCACCCCTATACGGAGGCGTTACTCTCCGCGATTCCAGTCCCTGACCCGCGGGCACGGGGTGGAAAGGACCGGATCATCTTGACCGGTGAGATTCCGAGCCCGCGCAACCCTCCGTCCGGTTGTCCCTTCCATCCCCGCTGTTCGTACGCGGGAGATGTCTGCCGGAGGGAGGTACCCGTCCTTCGGTCGCTGGAGGAAGGGGGCCGGCTGGTCGCGTGCCATTCGCTGGACCGTGTCGCGGTCTGATCGGTCGGGGTCGGCTGCCAGGTTGCTGCGCAGCTGTCGAATCGGCGACCGGTGGATCCCGTTCGCCTGCCTCTTGAGCTGGCGTATCCGACCGTCGGCCGGGTGGTCCTGATGATAGGAAGAGTCGACGCGGCAGGGCTGTTTTGCGGCCAGGCGACCGAGCGGGTCGCTGTGATGTATCTGGGCAAGCTAGTTGAAGTGGCACGCACCAGTGAGCTGTTTGAGAGGTCGCGAGATCTGTGCAGTGAGGCCCTGATGTCGGCCATTTCGCTGCCTGATCCGCATCTGCGGGAGAGCTGCGACCGGATTGTCCTGGAGGGTGAAATACCCAGCCCTTGCGATGCGCCCCCTGGATGTCCTTTTTCGTCCC